>Ga0154739_1124_pt1 | contig 115154 bp, 94 predicted proteins | sample Rifle2008BG16ft_FD_105747 | JGI IMG/M metagenome (GOLD analysis project Ga0154739, IMG submission 105747) | Candidatus Eisenbacteria bacterium RBG_16_71_46 | reverse complement strand
CGACGGTTCGATCCCGTTCAGCTCCACCAAACTTCCGCGCACCTAGGTCTCCCCAGGCGCTCGCCGATCCGCGACCGGCGGGCGCCGCGCTTGGCGCGCGGGCCCCCTCGACCCCAACGGTTATCCTTGCCGCGGTGCCCGAGCCGCGACATACTCCGCCCATTCGCCGGAGTCGTCGCCATGGGTCGCACCCCTTTTCAGCTCACGGCTACATCCCGCTCGGAGCGTGGTCCTCCGCCCCGCGGGCACCGCATGCGGCAGGTGTCCTCTTCGTCCCGGCGCTCCGCGTGGCCGCGGCCGGGCGAGCGTCCAGTGAGTTCGAATCTCGATCGCTGTTTTGCAGAAGTCCAGTACGACGGGAGGTACACCTCATGAAGAGGCTCTTGCTACTCGCGGTCCTGCTCGGCACTGCGGTGTTCGTGCTGGGACCCGCCGCTCCGGCATCGGCCCAGCCGGGGATCATCCAGACGCGCTGCGACACGCTCTCCGCGGTTCCCCCGTTGGTCCGGGTCACCTTCGCCGTGCTCAACAACGGACCGGTTCCGGTCTGCTCGGTGCACCTGACGCCGATTCCTTCCGGGATCACCCCGCCCGATTCGTGCAGGATCCTCCAGTGCAGCTCCCCGCCGGGGTGGGTGTGCCAGGTGGATCCGGCCTCCGGGTCGGGATCCTGGCAAACGCTTCCGGGATTCCCCTGCATCGGCTTCGGCCAGAAGACCGAAGGGTTCGACGTCGAGCTCGATCCGCTGTTCTGCTGCTACCGGGCCGAGTTCGACGATCCCAACGGGCAGATCTTCTACGCCACGAACGTGTGCTTCGAGTGCGAGAAGCCGACGCCGAATCGTTCCTCGACCTGGGGCGATCTGAAGCTGCTCTATCGGTGATCCGGAGCGCGACGTCGTCGACAGCGACCACCCTCGCTCGCGGGGGTGGTCGTCGCGTTCCGGGGCCGGCGCGCGGCGTGGAGCGCTGGGCGCGCGGGCCGTCATCCGAATCCGGCGGGGCCCCCGGTTCCGCCAGGAGCGCGCGCAACGTCGCGAGTGTCTCCTCCGCGAGCCAGTCCACCTCGCCCGCCTGCGAGACGGCCACGCGCCCCGCGGCGTCCAGGACGTAGGTGTAGGGCACGCTGGGGCAGGGGAGCGCGCGCCGCAGCTCGCGCTCGCCGTCGAGCAGCACGCATAGACGCAGGCGTCGGCGCGCGATGTAGCGCGCCACCGAAGGAAACGGATCGAAGCACACCAGCACGACGCGCGCGCCCTCGAGGTCGGGGCTGTGCTGGAGCGAATCGAGCGCCGCCGCCTGCGCCGCCGCGTCGCGCTCCCAGGGCGCCCAGTAGTGGATCAGGAGCACCCCCGCGCCGGCTTCGAGCCGGCGCATGCCGATCGGCACGGCGGGCAGTACGACGTCGAGGTCCGTGGGCGTGCGCTCGGCCAGAGCGCGCGCGACCAGGGGCCGCGGGCGCTCGCCGGGGCGGCTGACGGTGAAGAGCTGGGCGCGCCAGACCGCGAACGCGGTGGTCGCGAGCACCGCCGCGACGAGCAACGCGCGCCGGGTCACGCGCGGGGCCGCACAGCGACGGCGGGCGATTGGGCGGGAGTGCCTCGGCCGGCGCTCATATGGAGAGCGGGGCCGCGGCGGCCTCGACCGTGGAGCCGGAGCCCGCGGCGCCGCGGCGCATCTGACGGCCCCAGCGGATCAGGCTGTCCAGCACGACGACGACCAGCATCGCCATGATGACGAGCGTGACGACGCACTGGATGCGCGCCGGGTCGGGCGCGGCGAGGAAGGCCTGCCACAGGGAGCCGGCACCGTCGCGGAGTTGGGGCCGCAGGTAGTTGACGCCGATGTTCATCCACCCCGCGGTGAGGGTGTTGACGCACATGAACGCCAGCGGTACCAGCGTGGTCCACGCGTACCGCGCCTTGCCGGTGTTGATCAGCACCGAGGTCGCGATCGCGAGCGCGAAGGCCGCGAGGAGCTGGTTCGCCACGCCGAGCATCGGCCAGATCGTGCTCACCGTGCCGGTCCAGACGAAATAGCCCCACGCGATCACCGCCAGCGCGCTGAACAAAACGGCCGGGGCGAGCCCGCGCCACTCGCGCAGGCGCGGCAGGGCCATGCCCCCGACCTCCTGCAGCATGTAGCGCGTGACGCGCGTGCCGGTGTCGATCAGGGTGAGCACGAACATCGCCTCGAACATGATCGCGAAGTGGTACCAGAACGACATCAGCCCCTTCATCAGCGGCAGGCCGGAGAAGATCTGCGCCATCCCCACGGCGAGCGACACCGCCCCGCCCGGGCGTCCGGCGAGGGACTCGCCGACCCGGGCTTCGAGCGCGTGCAGGTTCTGCACCGCCAAACCGAGCGAGGCGAAAACGGCCGGCGGCGAGTTGATCGCGAAATAGTCGGCCGGGTGCAGGGCGCAGGCGGCGACCAGCGCGATCACGCCGACGAAGCCCTCGAGCACCATGGCGCCGTAGGAGATGGGCAGGATGTCGCGTTCGCGGTCGATCATCTTGGGCGTGGTGCCCGAGGCGATCAGCGAGTGGAAGCCCGAGATCGCGCCGCAGGCGATGGTGATGAACACGAAGGGGAAGAGCGTCCCCGGGAAGACCGGCCCGCCACCGTGGATGTAAGGGGTGAGCGCCGGCATCTGGAGCCTGGGATTGACCAGGATGACGCCGGCGGCGAGCAGGAGCACGGCCCCGATCTTCATGAACGACGAGAGATAGTCGCGCGGGCAGAGCAGCAGCCACACCGGCAGCACCGAAGCGACGAACCCGTAGACCATGATGGCGAGGGCGATGGTGCGGTCGGGGTGGACGAACAGCGCGCGCAGCGGCGAGTTCTGGATCCAGGCGCCGGCGCCGACCGCGACCAGCAGCAGGATGACCCCCGCCACGGTGGCGGACTTGACCGCACCCGGGCGGACCCGGTAGGTCCACAGGCCCATGCCGAACGCGATCGGCAGCGTGCACAGGATGCTGAACACGCCCCAGGCGCTGTCGCGCAACGAATTGACCACCACCAGCGCCATCGCCGCCAGCGCCACCGTCATCACGAACACGATCGCGATCGCGGTCGCACTCCCGGTGAGCGGGCTCACCTGCTCGCGCGCGATGTTGGCCAGCGAGCGGCCGCCGCTGCGCACCGAGGCGGTGAGAATGACGAGGTCGTGCGTCCCGCCGGCCAGCACCGAGCCGACCAGCAGCCACAGGAAGCCCGGCAGGTAGCCGAACTGCGCCGCGAGCACCGGGCCGATCAGCGGGCCGGCGCCGGCGATCGCGGCGAAGTGGTGGCCGAAGAGCACGAAGCGGTTGGTGGGCACGTAGTCGCGGCCGTCGCGGCGGGTGTGCGCGGGGGTGCGGCGCAGATCGTCGAGCGTGACGACCTTGGCGGCGAGGAACGCGCCGTAGGTCCGGTAGGCGATGATCGCCACCAAGGCCGAGACCACCACCAGGTAGAGCGCGGGCAAGAGCATCGCCTCCGGGAACGATCGGGGATCGCGGAGCCGGAAGTCTAACCGCGGTTTTCTCGGGGTGGCAAGCACCGAGCGCGCGCAGGGCGCACGCCATTCCCGGGCGGGGACGCGTCACGCGACCGACTGGCGGCCGAACGGAAGCGCGTCGCCCGCCCGACCCGCGGCCGTGGGGGAGAGGGTGCGCGCCCGACGGGCGGCCGAGCGCCACGCCCCGACCGGCGGCCGAGCGGGCCGACCGTTCATCCGCCCCGCGCGACCGTTCATCCGGTCCGCCGCTGCGCCCTGCGTCCGGTCCGGGTAGGGTTCCACCACGTCGCGGGTCCGCAATGGCGACCGAACCCGGAGGACCCCCATGATCGTCGAAGCACGACCCATCGCCGCGGGCGCGGCGACGCGAACCGCCCAGCCGGTCCTGCGGGTGGTGGACGCGGCGAAGCGCTTTGGCAGCGTCGAGGCCCTGCGCGGCGCCTCGCTCGAGCTCTACGAGGGCGAGCGACTCGCTCTGCTCGGCCCGAACGGCGCGGGCAAGACCACGCTGCTGCGCGCGATCACCGGCCGCGTGCGGCTCGACCGCGGCGCCGTGGAGCTGTTCGGCCGCGCGGTGCCTGCGGCGGAGCGCCGCCGCGCGCTGGGCGTGGTGCCGCAGGAGGTGGCGCTCTACCCGCTGCTCACCGCGCGCGAGAACCTGGAGGTCTTCGCCCGGTTGCACGGGGTGGCCCCGGCGGCGCTGGCGGACCGCGTGGAATGGGCGCTTGGCTGGAGCGGACTCGCCGAGCGGGCGGGCGAGCTGGTGCGCGGCTTCTCGGGCGGCATGAAGCGCCGGCTCAACATCGCCTGCGGCGTGCTCCACGGTCCGCGCGTGGTGCTGCTCGACGAGCCCACGGTGGGCGTGGACCCGCAGAGCCGCGAGCGGATCTACGAGATGCTCGAGCAGCTCTGCGCTGGCGGGGCCTCGCTGTTGCTCACCACCCACCAGCTCGAGGAGGCCGAGGAGCGCTGCGGGCGCATCGCCGTCCTCGACCACGGCGCGCTGGTCGCGGCCGGCACCCTGGGCGAGCTCATCGCGCGCACGGTGGGCCGCGCCCGCACGGTCGTGCTCACCCTGGCGCGGCCGGCGGCGCACGCGCCGGCGGGGCTCGATCTCGAAGACGGCGGCCGCCGGCTGCGGGCGCGGGTCGCGGACGTCGGCGCCGAGCTGCCGGCGTTGCTCGAATCGGCGCGGCGCCAGGGTCTCGAGATCGAGGACGTCGAGGTGCAGCGTCAGGGCCTCCACGCGGTGTTCATCCATCTCACGGGAAAGGACCTTCGGGAATGATCGCGACACTGCTGCGCATCAGTCGCACCAGCCTGCGCCGCGACCGGGTCGCGCAGGTGATGACCTACGTGCTCCCGGTGGCGTTCTTCTCGATCTTCGCCCTGGTGTTCGGACGCCCGATCGCCGGCGGCCCCGAGAGCATTCGCGTGGCGGTGGCCGACGAGGACCGCTCGTTCGCGAGCCGGGCTCTGGTCGCGGCGCTCGAGACCGATCCGCTCCTGCGGGTCGCCGACTCCACGGTGGCGGGTGCGGCGCCGTCCGTGCCGTTCGACCGCGCGCGGGCCGAGGCCTACGTGCGCGGCGGCGGCGCCCCGGTCGCGGTGGTGCTGCCGGCCGGCTGGGGGGCGACGTTTCCGCGCCTCGACGGCGGGGGGATGCCGGCCGAGGTGCTGGCCGACGTGTCCGACCCGATCGCCTCGCGCCTGGTCGTGGGACTGCTGCAGCGGGCCGCCGCGAAGGTGCTACGCGGTGACGGTCTCGCCGGCGCCGCCGCTCCGGCGGAATCCCCGGCGCTGGTGCCCACCCGCACGGTGGACGTGATGCGGCCGCGCGGCGAGGACAGCCGGATGATCTCCTTCTACGCCGCGGGCATCGCCGTGATGTTCCTGCTGTTCTCGTGCGCCGCGGCGGGGGGCGCGCTGCTCGACGAGCAGGACTCGGGCACGCTCGAGCGTGTGCTCAACACCAGCGCCGGCATGAACGGGCTGCTGCTCGGCAAATGGATCCACATCACGCTGCTCGGCGTGTCGCAGATCGTGGTGATGTTCGTCTGGGGCATGCTGGTCTTCCACCTCGACCTGCTCCACCACCTGCCGGGTTTCCTGGTCATGACGCTGACCACCGCGGCGGCGGCCGCCGCCTTCGGGTTGGTGCTGGCGGCCGCGGCCCGCAGCCGCCAGCAGCTCTCGGGGCTCTCGACCGTGCTGATCCTGACGATGTCCGCCCTCGGCGGCAGCATGTTCCCGCGCTTCCTGATGAGCGAGGGCATGCAGAAGCTGGGGCTGGTCACCTTCAACGCGTGGGCGCTGGACGGCTACATCAAGGTGTTCTGGCGGCAGGCGCCGCTGGTCCAGCTGGCCCCGCAGGTGGGAGTGCTGCTGGCGCTGACGCTGGTGCTGCTGGCGGTGGCGCGGCTGTTCGCCCGCCGCTGGGAAGCGGTGTAGCGCTCAGGCGGCTTCGCTGCCGCCGAGCTCGCTCTCCGCGCCGGCGTTGAGGCGCAGGAACACTTCCACGACCGCGGGGTCGAACTGGCGTCCGCTCTCCTCGGCCACGATGCGCAGCGCCTCGGCGTGCGAGCGGCCCTGGCGATAGGGGCGGTCGGTGACGATGGCATCGTAGGTGTCGGCGACCGCGATGATCCGGGCGCCGAGGGGGATCTCGGGCCCGCGGAGCCCCTTGTATCCGGTACCGTCCCAGCGTTCGTGGTGGTAGGCGACCATCGGGAGGACGTGCTTGAGGATGCCTCCCATCGAGCGCACCAGCTCCTCGCCATGGTCGACGTGCCGCTGCATCTCGCGCGTCTCCTCGACCGACAGATGCGCGGCCTTGCGCAGCACCTCGGTGCTGATGTCCACCTTGCCGATGTCGTGGAGGTGGGCGCCGACTCGGATCTCCTCGACTTCTTCCTCGTCGAGGTCCATCTCGCGGGCGATCCCGACCGCGACGTCGGCCACGCGGCGCGAGTGGTTCTCGGTGTAACGGTCCACCGAGTCGATGAACTTGGACATGATCTCGAGAATGCCCTGGTAGGCCTGGCGGATGTCGCGCAGCTGCGATTCCTTCTGCTCGTAGAGCGAGCCCACGAGCAGGGAGGTGAGCAGCAGGAAACAGCCCCAGGTGCCGAGATCCACCCAACGACCCCACTCGTCGGTAGGGGGATAGCCGAATTGGGACTCGTTCATCAGCGCGATCCCGAAGACGATCGCGCACGACAGCACCGCCGAGTAGACGCCCTTGCGGCGTCCGAGGCTGTAGGCGCCGAAGACCACCGGCAGGTAGTAGAAATTGAGGAAGGCGCGCTGATTGAGAACGAAGAAGTTGATCAGCCCGGTGATGACGACGATGCTGAGCAGCACCAGCAGGCCGCGACCGACCTTGCGCTGCTCGCGGCCCACACGCTTCACGAGGCCTTCCTCTCGGAGTCCTTTCGCCTCAGCGGCACGACGTCCGCGCCGGGGCGCCGCCGGGGCGCCGGGTCGGCCTCGCCGCCGTTCGTGCCTTCCAGTTCCTGCGTATGGCCGCAGAACGGACAGAACGTCCACTCCGGGTTCAGGCGCCGGCGGCAGCTCTCACAGTGCTCGCCGACGAACTCTCCGCACTCGGGGCAGTACTCGAATTCCTGGCTGAGCACCGCCTTGCACCCGGGACAGACCTTCGCCCCCTGCTCGGCGAGGTAGACGACGCGGGTGACCTCCTCGAGCGTCGTGATGCCGTCCATTACCTTCTTGAGGCCGTCCTCGCCGATCGAGCGCATCCCGGCCTCGATCGCCGAGAGGCGGATGGCGGAGTCCGGCGCGCCTCGGATCACGAGCCCGCGGATGGTGTCGTCCACCTCGAGCACTTCGAAGATCCCGGTGCGGCCGTAATAGCCGGTCCCGCGGCAATGGGGGCAGCCGCGCCCTCGATAGAGCGTGAGCGTGCCGGCCTCCTTCGGCATGGCGCCGAGGCGGCTCAGGTTGGCAGCACTGGCCTCGTACGACTCGCGGCAGTGCGGGCACAGGGTGCGCACCAGGCGCATGCTGACCACGCCGATCAGCGAACTGGCCACCATGAACGGCTCGAGGCCGAGATCCACCAGGCGGGTCACCGCACCGGCGGCGTCGTTGGTGTGGACCGTGGTGAGCACGAGATGGCCGGTCACCGAAGCGCGGAAGGCGATATGGGCGGTTTCGTTGTCGCGGACCTCGCCGATCATGATGACGTCGGGGTCCTGGCGCAGGATCGCGCGGAGCGCGTTGGGGAACGTCTTCTTGCCCTTCTCGTCCACCTGGACCTGATTGATGCCCGCCAGGTGATACTCCACCGGGTCTTCGACGGTCACGATGTTCTTGGTCTCGTGCTGGATGTGTCGCAGCGTGGAGTAGAGCAGAGTGGTTTTGCCCGACCCGGTGGGGCCGGTCACCAGGAAAATGCCCTGGGGACGGGCGGCGTAGCGCCGGACCCGAGCCAGGTCGTCGTGCTGCAGCCCGAGCGATTCGATGGCCACCGAGCTGACCATCTGGTCGATCACCCGGATGACGACCTTCTCGCCGTTGGTGATCGGCAGCGTCGAGACGCGCATGTCCACCCGCCGGCCGGAGATCTCGACCATCAGCCGCCCGTCCTGGGGTAGGCGCTTTTCGGCGATGTCGAGGTTGGCGAGCACCTTGATGCGCGAGACGATCGCGCCCTGCGTCCACTTGGGAAGCCGCTGGCGCTCCTGGAGCAGCCCGTCCACCCGGAATCGCACCACCAGGTCGCGGTCCTGGGGCTCGATGTGGATGTCGCTCGCCCGGTCCTCGACCGCCTGGTGCATCAGCCAGTTGGTGAGCCGCACGATCGGCCGGCCTTCGGCCTCCTTGACCAGGTCGTCGATCGCCTGGGCGCGATCCTCCTCGATGATCGTGCTCACCTGCAGGTCGTCTTCGCTGTGGATGATCTTCTTGATCACCTCGTTCATCGAGGTGTCGATGTGATAGTAGCGCTCGATCGCCTCGATGATCTCCGAGTTCCGCGCCAGCACCGGCTTGATGAACATGCCGCTGTGGAAGCGCAGGTCCTCGATCGCCGCCACGTTGAGCGGGTCGGCCATCGCGACCAGGAGCGTGGAGCGGCCCTCGAAGCCGAGCGGGATGGCGGTGTACTTCTTCGCCACGTCCTCGCTCACCAGCGAAATGACCTGCTCCTCGATGACCGCGGTGCCGAGGTCCACGACCGGGAGACCGAGTTGCCGGTGCAGGATCTGGAGCAGCACCTGCTCGCTGATGATCCCGAGCTTGATGAGCGTTCCGCCGAGCAGCTGGCCGGACTTGCGCTGCTCCTTGATCGCAGCGTCGAGGTCGGCCTGGGTGATCAGCTTCTCTTCGAGAAGCAGATCGCCCAGCCGCTTGTGGTCGTTCGCCATCCGTGACTCCCGCAGGATCGAAGCGTGTCGGTGGGGAATGGAGTGTACGGATCGGGTTATCGGCATGTGCGGCCGGGCGTTTAGAGCATTCTTGGCGCCCCCCGCCGGGGGCTGCCGAAGGATGCCGGGAGGGACCCGCGCGCCCTCGTGGGAGCCGCATGGGCCGGGCCGAATTCCCGGCGATCCAGAGGAGGCGGGCGCGGGGTGGGGAAATTCCCCCACCCGGGCACGACTTCGCCGAAGTCGGGCGGAGGCGGAGCGCTCCCGCGGCGTCGTTCGCACCGGCCGGCAAGACCCGGTGCGCGTTCGATATGCAGGCGCGCGCCGATGGCGGGGAAGCGGCCTACTTCCGGCCCCGCCGCGTTGTTCGCCCCGGGAGCCCATGTTAACGTCTGCCGCCCATGTCCGACCCCATCCGTGTGGAAGGCGAGAGCTCCATCGCCGACGCCGACGTCGCCTTGCGCACCATCACCGCCCTCACGGGCGAGACGTCCGAGGCGATCCACGCCTCCAACAACCTCTCCGACCTGCTGCGCGCCGCGAGCCGCCACATCCGCCGCCTGGTGGAGTGCCGCAAGGTCCGCATCTGGGTGGTGCGCCGGGGCGGTCGGCGTCTGGTGGCCTGGGACTACCCCGAGCCGGAGGGTGCCCCGGCGGTCGAGCTGGTGCGCGAGGGGGGAGAAGGGCTCGCCGGGTGGGCCATCGCCCACGAGCAGACCCTGCGGCTCGGCCCGGGCGACGTTCCGCCCTTGCTGATCGGCGCCCATGAGTCCTTCCGGTCGGCCATGGTCATTCCCCTGTTCCGGCGCCGGGACGTCTTTGCCGCCATCGAGTGCCTCGACAAGACGAGCGGGGCATTCACCGACGCCGATTTCGACCGCCTCGACGTCGCCGCCGAGCACGTCGCCTTCGCCCTCGACAACGCTCTGCTCTATCAGCTGACCGAGCGCCGCGCGCTGGAAAAGGAGGTGCTGCTCGAGGTCGCGAACGCGCTCGCGACCCCGCTCGACCTCGAAGACGTGATCCAGGTGATCCTGCGCACGCTGCGGCAGGTCGTGAACTACGAGGCCGCCGCGATCTACCTGCTCGACCCCCAGAGCCAGGCGCTGCGGATGGTCAAGGAGGTCGGCTATCCGAGTGGTTCGGAGGAAGCCTTCGGCTTGCAAGTCGGGCAGGGCATCGTCGGCTGGGTGGCGAAGACCGGCGAGGCGGTGATCGTTCCCGACGTCGCGCACGACGAGCGCTACGTCGCGGCGCGGTCCTCGACGCGCAGCGAGCTCGCGCTTCCGCTCAAGCTCGAGGGCCGCACGATCGGGGTGTTCAATCTCGAGAACGATCACGTCGACGCCTATCACGAGGGCCACCTCGAGCTGGTCTCGGCCTTCGGCGCGCTGGCGGCGACCGCGGTGCAGCGCGCGCAGCTCACGCGCGAGCTGCTCGAGCGCCGCCGGCTCGAGAAGGAGCTGGCGATCGCGCGCGAGATCCAGCTCTCGTTCCTGCCCAAGAGTAATCCGGCCATCCCGGGATTCGAGCTGGCGGGCGCGGCGCTGCCCCACGACGAGGTGGGCGGCGACTACTACGATTTCATCCGGGTGTCGGAGAACCGCATCGGTCTCGCGATCGCGGACGTGTCGGGCAAGGGCATTCCGGCGGCCCTGATCATGGCCGGATTCCGCATGAGCCTGCTGGCGGAGATCCGCAACGAGTTCGCCCTGCGCGCGGTGATGCGGAAGGTCAACTCGCTGCTCTACGAGAGCACGGACCGCGACAAGTTCGTCACCGCCTTCTACGGCGTGCTCGACTTTCGCAACCGCATGCTCATCTTCTCGAACGCCGGGCACAACCCGCCGATCCTGCGGCACGACGACGGGCAGATCGAGTACCTGCCCGAAGGCGGCGTGGCGCTGGGCGTGCTCCCCGATGCCCACTTCGACGAGCGGCCGATCGCGCTCCGGCCGGGAGACGTGCTCGTGATGTACACCGACGGGGTCTCCGAGGCCGAATCCCCGACCGGCGAGCAGCTCGGCACCGAGCGGCTGGAGCAGTGCATCGCCAGGCTCGCGGATCGCAGCGCCGAAGCGATCGTCCAGGGACTGGTGGACGAGGTGAGTCGCTGGGCCGGAGCTCGGGGCCAGACCGACGATCTCACGCTGCTCGTGCTCAAGGTCAAGCCCGAGGGGACTTAGGCCGCGCGCACCAGCGCGCGCGTCACCCGCAGCACCTCGAGCGCGTGACCGCGCAGCTTGACCCGCGACCACACCGCCGCCACCTTGCCGGCTTCGTCGATGAGAAGGGTGGACCGCCTGAAAAACTCGGCACGCCAGCTGCCGATGCCGACGCGGCGGATGATCCCGAACGCCTCGCCCGCCTCGCGACGCTCGTCGGAGAGCAGCGGGAAGGGGAGCTTCAAGCGCTCCGCCCACTGCCGGTTTGCAGCCATCCCGTCGAGCGAGACCCCGGCAACGGTCACCCCGAGGGCCGTGAAATCGTCATGTTGTGCGCGAAACTCGCGCATCTCGCGCAGTCACCCCGGCGTGCCGCCGCGGATGTAGAAGAAGAGCACGAGCGGTCCCTGCCCGACTCGTCCGCGGAGCCGGAACTCGCCGCCGGCCGAGCTGGGCAGGGCGAGATCGGGAACCGCTTGGTCCACCAGGCTCTCGGGACGCGTCTCTTCAACCATGGCGGTACCATAGGTCACCCCTGCGGCTGCGGCAACCGCCCGAAATGCTCCGATTGAGGGGCGGACTTCATGCGCTACGTGAAGGGCGCGATCCTTGACCCCCCTCATTATTCCCGATAGTCTGCGCCGCACCTCTCGTTGCGACCCCCTGGGGGCGACGCCTTCCATGACGTTCGATCCGATCTTCTTCCTGCTGCTGCCGGTGGTGGTGCTGAGCGTGGTGGTGCACGAATGCGCCCACGGCCTCGTCGCGCTGTGGAACGGCGACCCGACGGCGCGCGAGCGGGGGCGCCTGACCCTCCACCCGCTCGCCCACCTCGATCCCGTGGGCTCGCTCCTGGTCCCGGGGCTGCTGTTCGTGCTCCACGCCCCGTTCCTCATCGGCTGGGCCAAGCCGGTGCCGATCGACCGCGCCCGGCTCCGCGACCCGCTGAACGGCACGGTGCGGGTGGCGCTCGCGGGTCCGGCTTCGAACCTGTTGCTGGCGATCCTGTTCGCGGGCCTGGTCGCGGTCGTTCCGGAGCGCGGACGCTTCGGCGTCCTCGGGGAGATGGCGCTGGCCGGCGTGGTCGTGAACTGCGCGCTCGCCTTGTTCAACCTGCTGCCGATCCCGCCGCTCGACGGCTCCTGGGCGCTGATGCGCTTCCTGCCGCTCCGCCACACGATCGCGCTGCATCACTTCCGCCTGATCGGGCTCGCGCTCATCGTGGCGCTGTTCTCGGCGCCCGCGATCTCGCACGCCGTGCTCGGACGACCCATCGCGTACGCGGTGCGCACCTGCCTCGGCCTGTTCGGCGTGCAGCACGGGCCTCCGCTGTGAAGAAGGGCCGGATCCTCTCGGGCATGCGACCCACCGGGCGGCTCCACCTCGGCAACTACGTCGGGGCGCTCGAGAACTGGGTGCGGCTGCAGCAGGAGGGCTGGGAGAACTTCCACATGGTGGCGGACTGGCACATGCTCACCACCGGCCACGAGGACACCTCACGGCTCCAGTCCGACATCTACGAGATGGTGCTCGACTGGCTGGGCGCGGGACTCGATCCGCAGCGCACGGTGATCTTCGTCCAATCCGCCGTGAAGCAGCACGCGGAGCTGCACCTGCTGTTCTCGATGCTGGTGAGCAAGGCGCGCCTGGAGCGCGTCCCGACCCTCAAGGAGCAGATCCGCGACCTCCACCTCGACGAACAGACGATTTCCTACGGTCACCTCGGCTACTCCGTGCTGCAGGCGGCCGACATCCTGCTCTACAAGGCCACGCACGTCCCGGTGGGTGAAGACCAGGTCCCGCACGTCGAGCTGACGCGCGAGATCGCGCGCCGCTTCAATCACCTCTATTGCCAGGACCGCCCGCCGGTATTTCCCGAGCCCGAGGTCCAGCTCACGCATTTTCCGCGGCTGCGTGGGCTCGACGGCAATCGCATGAGCAAGTCGGTGGGCAACACGATCCTGCTCTCCGACTCGCCCGAGGAGATCGCGGCGCGGGTCAAGCAGGCCTACACCGACCCCAAGAAGATCCGGGCCAAGGATCCGGGACGCCCGGAGGCGGACCTGAGCGAGCTCGACGCCGAGGGGCGGCCGCTGCACGCGGGATGCGTGGTGTTCGAGTACCACCGCAAGTTCAATTCCGCCGGCGCGGCCGAGGTGGCGCGCCTGTGCCGCGTGGGCGAGCTGGCCTGCGTGCCCGACAAGTCGCAACTCGCGCGCCTGCTCGCCGACGGGCTGACCCCGTTGCGTGAGCGGCGGGCGCGCTACGCGGCCGATCCCGACCAGGTGCGCGACATCGTGGCCGACGGCAACCGCCGCGCGCGCGCGGTGGCCGAGGCGACGATGGACGAAGTGCGCGCGGCCATGGGCCTCAAGTCCTCGACGGAGCTCGTGAAGTGAAGCGGCGCGGCGCGGCTCCGAACGGACGGCGCGTGGACCAGCCCGCGGTGGATCCGGTGACGCACGATCCCACGACCGCGGCCGCGGCGCCCGGTCCCGAAGCGGACCCCGGTGCCGGCGGACGCGCCTCGGCGGGCGGCGTGGGCGGGGCCCGTCCCTCGGTGACGATCCGGCTCGAGCGCTTCGAGGGCCCGCTCGATCTGCTGCTGCACCTCATTCGGCGCGACGAGATCGACATCTACGACATCCCGATCGCGCGCATCACGCAGCAGTACCTGGCCTACATCGAGCTGATGCGCGCACTCGACCTCGACGTCGCGGGCGAGTTCCTGGTGATGGCGGCCACGCTCATGCGCATCAAGGCCAAGATGCTGCTGCCGCTGCCGGCGGTGGGCGACGAAGAGGACGAAGGTGATCCGCGCGAGGAGCTGGTGCAGCGCCTGGTCGAGTACCGGCAGTTCAAGGAGGCGGCCGGTACTTTGAAGACCCGCGAGGGCGAGCGCCGCCTGCTCTACGAGCGCGGCATGGTGCCCGGGGAGGAAGAGGCCGGTCCGTTGCCGCTCGCCTCCACCACGCTGTTCGATCTGCTCGACGCCCTCAACCGGGTGATGTCGCGCGTGCCCCAGGAGTCGATCTACGAGGTCCAGGCCGAGGCCTACGACGTCGAGGACAAGCTGTCGCTGATCGCGTCGACCGTCGCCGAGCGCGGCGAGATCCTGTTCGAGGAGCTGATGATGCGCTGCCGTGCCCGCGCCGAGATGATCGTGACCTTCATCGCCCTGCTCGAGCTGATCAAGCTCGGGCAGGTGGTGGTGGTCCAGACCGCGAACTACGGCGAGATCAAGATCCTCGCCCGCATGCCGGAAGGAGGAGACACCCATGCCCCCGCCGAATCTCCTGGCCGCGGTTGAGGCGCTGTTGTTCTCGTCCGACCAGCCGCTGACGCTGGCGCTGCTGACCGATGCCCTCGAGGCCCCGGCCGACCAGATCGCCGCGGCGCTGCACCAGCTCGGACGCGACTACGAGGCGCGCGCGGCGGGCGTGGAGCTGCGCGAGATCGCCGGCGGCTGGATGCTGGTGACGACGTCGGAGCAGGCGGAATTCGTCGGCCGCATGCTGCGCGGCAAGCGCCGCATGCGGCTCTCGCGCGCGGCACTCGAAACCATGGCCATCATCGCCTACAAGCAGCCGGTCACCAAGTCCGAGGTCGAGGCGATCCGGGGCGTGGACTCGAGCGCCGTGCTCGCGACCTTGCTCGAGCGCAACCTCGTGACCATCCGCGGGCGCTCCAAGGTGGTCGGGCGGCCGCTGCTCTATGGCACGACGCCGGAGTTCCTCGAGTACTTCGGACTCAAGGACCTCACCGAGCTGCCGCGTCCCGAGGAGCTGCGGGCGCTGGTGGCAGCCCGCGAGCCCGAGCAGCTCGACATGATGGAGCTCGAGGTGGTGTCGCAGGTGGCGATCGACCTCGCCGCCAGCGAGGCCTCGGACGCGGACCCCGCACCGCGCCACGAAATCATCGCGCTGGACGAGGAGGCGGACTTCGACGCGTCGGATGCGGACGCCGAGGAGGAGCCCGCGCACGGCACTCCCGGTGGATCGGCCGGGCGCGACGCCGAGGGCGGTTGACGATCCGGCTCAACAAGCTGCTCGCCACCCGCGGGGTGGCGGCGCGGCGCAAGTGCAACGCCCTGATCGAGTCGGGAGCGGTGCAGGTGAACGGCGAGGTCGTGACCGCCCCCGGCGCGCGCGTGGAGCCCGGCCGCGACCGCATCCTGATCCGCGGGCAGCCTCTGCCCGGTCCCTCGATGCACCGCTACTTCATGCTTCACAAGCCGGTCGGGATGATCACGACGCTGAGCGATCCCGAGGGCCGGTCCACCGTCGCCGACGTGATGCCCCCCGGGCCGCGGCTGTACCCGGTCGGTCGGCTCGACGCCGACACCAGCGGCCTGCTCATTCTCACCAACGACGGCGATCTCGCGCATCACCTCATGCATCCACGCTACGAGGTGGAAAAGTTCTACCGCGTGTGGGTCGAGCGGGCCCCGAGCGACGATCAGATCCGCCAGCTCGCCGCCGGCGTCGAGTTCGAGCCTGGCGTGCACAGCGGGCGCGCGCGGGTGCGGGTGCGCGAGCCGGGACCGCGCGGCGCGGCGATCGAGATCGCGGTGCGCGAGGGACGCCATCACCAGGTGCGACTGATGTGCGAAGCCGTCGGGCTCACGGTGCGCGGCCTGCACCGCTGGGGCTACGGGGCGCTACGCCTCGGAGAGCTCGCGCGCGGGATGTGGCGCGAGCTCGCCGAGCACGAAGTCGCCCGCCTGCGGGCGGTCAGCGCACGGCCGCATCCCCGGCCTCCCCGCGAGCGTTCGTCGCCAGGGCCCCGGCGGCGCCCGTCCCACGCGCCTGGACGGGATCTCTCGCCGCGGTCGTTTGGCACGGCGGGCAATGTGGCCGCGTCGCGCCCGCCCGTCCGACGCGGGCAGAGCGCTGCGACTCCCGAGCCGGGACGTTTCGGCGGCCGGAGCGAGCGGGCACCGGGACGGCGGGGGCGGAGCGCTGCGGCTCCCGAGCCCGGACGGTTCGGCGGTCGCAGCGAACGGGCGCCTGGGCGGCGGGGGCGGAGCGCCGCGGCTCCCGAGCCCGGACGGTTCGGCGGTCGCAGCGAGCGGGCGCCTGGGCGGCGGGGACGGAGCGCCGCGGCTCCCGAGCCCGGACGGTTCGGCGGCCGGAGCGAGCGGGCGCCGGGGCGGCGAGGCGCGGGCGGTGACGAGTTGCGCAAGGCGCCACGGCGAGCGGTGGGGAGGGCGCCGGTGGGGACGAAAGCCCGGCGGCGCGATCAGAGCACGGTGCAGCGAGGCGGCACTCAGCGACCGCCCTCGCGCGGTGGAATTGGGCGCGCTGGCCCAGCGGGCCGGGAAAGGGCGCGCAGTCCGCAGCCCCGGCGCCGCGCCGATCGCGGGCCAGCGCCGCGCGTCACCCGTGGCAAGCGAAGCGGAAGACGTTGAACGTGAATTAATTAGAACGTTAATCTGATGTTGCTTGGGAAGTGAAGAGCGATCTGCGATCGGAGCTCGAGGCAGGAACGATTCCTGCGCCATGGACGCAGTTGAACGGGCGGTCCTCACCGGACCGCTCCGGGCGAACTTCGCCCGCCGTGCCTCCCCGCATGGATGCGACCCGCGAGGCGTGCGTCCGGAATCCATCGCGGAGAGACTCCCTTGCTCCTGCATCTGCTCTCGGCCCCACGGCAGTCGCCGCAAGTTTTTGGAGCCCCCGACGGGTCGCTCGGGGTAGGAACCGACAGTGGCTGCGGCGTCGCTCCGCGTCCGGAGCCCGCATCGCGCATGCGGCGGCGGGGGGGATGGCGTGCGGCGGCGATCATCCTCGCGCTCGCCTTCTGCCTCCTGGGGCAGGGGGAGGAGTGCCGGGTGGATGCCCGGTTCGCCTCGCCCAGTTCGACGCTCGAGACCTATTGGGAGGCGATGCGGGCGAACGACGAGGTCACGCTGCGCGAGTGTCTCAACGAGGGGCGTGAGGACACGCCTTTCCCGGGCATGCTCTGGTTCATGCCGCCGACGCCCCGGCTCTGGCTCGCCGGCTTCCGCTCGCTCCCGGTGACCGCCGGAAGGGTGATCGTCACCTACGATGTGTGTTTCACGATTCCAGGCCTGGTGGAGTCGCAGAGCTTCCATACCGGCAGCGAGCTGGTCCGGGAGCGCGGTGAGTGGCGGATCGTGCGCCCGCTCGGGCGGGCGAGCGTGCCGCAGTGGAATTCGGTCGCGCGGCCCATTGACAGTTGACGGCCGCGCCGCCTAGGCTCCGTCGGCGGGCCGGATGCTGGTTCACCTCGAGGGTTGCATGTCGCGATCGTCTGTGCCGTTGGTCCTCGCCGCTGCCGTGTCGTTGCTCGCCTCCCCGGCCTTCGCCACCAAGTACGCCGCCGAGTTCCTCAAGATCCCGGTCGGGCCGCGCGCGATGGGCATGGGCGGCGCGTTCACGGCGGTGGCCGACGACGCGACCGCGCCCTACTGGAATCCCGCGGGCATGGTGTACCTGCCCTACCGCGAGGTGATCGTCCAGCACTCCGAGCAGTTCGGAAACCTGCTCAATCACGACTACGCGAGCGCGGTGTTCCCGCTGGGCGGACCGGCCGGCCGCGAGGCGGCGCTCGGCATTTCCATCAATCGCCTCGCCACCGACGACATCCCGATCACGCCGCGCCCCGAGGGGCTCCGACCGGCATTCGATTTCCAGGACGACAACGGCAACGGCGTCTGGGACCCGGGCGAGCGGCTGCTGATCAAGGCCGACGACCTCTACCTGGCGAGCGCGAGCGACCTCGCCGGCATGGTGTCCTACGCCCGCCACCACGGTACCCGCTGGACCTTCGGCGGCAACCTCAAGTTCATTCGCCAGAGCATCCCCGACTCGACGCGGGGGGCGCACGTCACCTCCTTCGGCGCGGGAGTGGACGTCGGCGCGACCTACATGCCCAGCGACGCGGTGACGATCGGGGCGATCGTGCGCGACCTCACCACGACCTACATCGCCTGGAGCTACGGCCCCCACGAGATCGTCAGCCCCACGCTCGACACCGGAGCTGCCTTCACGTTCTTCCCGGCCCCGCACCACGCGCTGACCTGGGCAATCGACCTGGCCTGGGGATTCGAGCGGCGGCGCCTGGACAGCCAGATCACCATCGGCGGGCAGACCTGGGACGTGCGTACCGGGCTCGAGTACTGGTACCGGAACCTGGTGGCGCTCCGCGCCGGGGCGGCCGGCAAGGATCTCGACTTCGGCCTCGGCCTGCGTTACAAGCACTTCGGCGCCGACTACGCGGCCTCGCTTCCCCGGTTCTTCGCGGCGGGAGATTCGCAATTCCCTGACGAGCAGAACCTGGACATCACGCATCAGGTGGCGCTGGGCGTGAGCTGGTAGTCCCGCGCCGCCGCCCGGCGGCGCGATGCGGCCGCGGCCGCCGCCCCTCCCTTGACTCGAAGCGGACCGCTTCCTAGTGTGCGATCGCGCGTCTCCCGCTGCGGGGATGCGCTCGCGGAGGGCGTGTGCCGGAGACCATGGTGCTGGTGCTTGCGGGCGGCGGTGGTGAGCGGCTGAGCGTGCTCACCTACGAGCGCGCCGTCAGCGCGCTCCCCTTTGGCGGCAAGTATCGCGTCATCGACTTCGTCCTCAGCAACTGCTCGCACTCCCATCTCACCGTGGTCGGGATCCTCACGCAGCACGCCCCGATCTCGCTCAACGACCACATCGGTGCCGGCAGACCGTGGGATCTCGACCGCCGCGAAGGCGGCGTGCTCATCCTCCAGCCCTTCACCACGCGGACCCACGCGGGCTGGTACCGGGGCACCGCGGATGCGATCGCGCAGAACTGGGACGTGATCGAGGACCATCGTCCCGAGCGGATCCTGGTGCTTTCCGGAGACCAGATCTATCGGATGGACTACCGCTCCTTGATGCACACCCACGAACAGCAGCGTGCGGCGGTCACGCTTGCCGTGACCCGGGTGCCGTCGAGCCAGACGCCGCGCTTCGGCATGACCACGATCGACCGGGACGGGCGGGTCACCGAGCTGATCGAGAAGCCGGAGCGCGCGGCGACGCCCTTCGCGTCGATGGGCATCTACCTGTTCGAGTACGGGGCGCTGGCGGAGGCGATGCGGCCCGGGCCGGTGAATCTGGTGCTCGACGTCCTGCGCCCGCTGGTGGCGGCGGGCGAGCGGGTGATGGCCCACGAGTTCGCGGGTTACTGGGAAGACGTGGGGACCATCGGCTCGTACTACCACTCCAATCTCGAGATGGTGGCGCCGGAGCCGCGGCTGGCGCTCCACGATCCGCGCTGGCCGGTCCTCACCCGCGACGAGGAGCGCCCGCCCGTGCTGCTGGGCGCCGGGGCGGTCGTGGACCGCGCCCTGATCGCCAACGGCTGCCGCATCTCGGGAACGGTGCGGCGCTCGGTCCTGTTCCCCGGCGTGGTGGTGGAGTCGGGGGCCGAGGTGGTGGACTCGGTGGTGATGCAGGATGCCAAGATCGGTCCGGGGGCGCGGCTCGAACGCGCCCTGCTCGACAAGTTCACCCGCATCGGCGAGGGCGCACGGGTGGGCAGTTCCACGCCCGCCGCGCTCCAGGACCACGCCTGGCTCGAGGGGCTGGTATTGATCGGCAAGGACGCGATCGTGGCCGCCCACGGCCGCGTGGAGCCGCCCGCGGTGGTGGGCATCGGCGCCCGCGTCCAACCCGGCAGCGGTGGATACGTTGGCCCCGGCACCCAGGTCCCCAGCCGCGTGTGGTACGAGGACGTGGTGTGAGCGCTCCGCGTTACGCGTTCATCCTCGCCGGCGGCCAGGGCAACCGGCTGTGCCTGCTCTCGGAGCGCCGCGCCAAGCCGGCGGTCCCCTTCGGAGGCAAGTACCGCATCATCGATTTCACCCTGTCGAACTGCGTGAACTCCGGCATCTACGACATCGGAGTGCTCACCCAGTACCGGCCGAGCTCGCTCAACCGCCACGTCGGCACCGGACGACCGTGGGACCTCGACCGCACGCGCGGCGGGATCCAGCTCTTGCAGCCCGCGCTCGGGAGCGCCGACAGCGATTGGTACCAGGGCACCGCGGACGCCATCCTTCGCAATCTCGTGCACCTCCGGCGCCGCCGCGCCGAGCAGGTGCTGGTGCTCTCCGGGGACCACGTCTACAAGATGGACTACAACGTGCTCTACGCGTTCCATGCCCGGGAGCGAGCCTCGGTCACGGTGGCGGTCACCGAGGTGCCGGAGAACGCGGTCAGCGCCTTCGGCATCCTCGAGACCGATGGCTCCGGGCGCGTCATCGGCTTCGAGGAGAAGCCGCGAACGTCACGCTCGCGCCTGGCCTCGATGGGGGTGTACCTGTTCGACCGCGACGCGCTCATCCGCTGGCTGATCGAGGATGCCCGCACCGCCGGCTCGAGCCGGGACTTCGGCAAGGACCTGCTGCCGCGGCTAGTGGCGCGCGGCGAATCGGTCTACGCCTATCCCGTTCGCGATTACTGGCAGGACGTGGGGACCGTCGATTCCTACTACGCCTCGAACCGCGACTTCCTCTCCGACCGACCGCCGCTCGATCTCGACGATCCCGACTGGGTGATCCACACCCAGAGCGCCGACCGTCCGCCGGTGCGCTTCGAGCACGGCGCGCGGGTCGAGCGCAGCATGATCGCGAATGGCTGCGTCGTGGCGGGGGAGGTGGTGCGCTCGGTGCTGTCGCCCGGCGTCACGGTTGCGCCCGGCGCCGTGGTGCACGACAGCATCATCATGCAGGACACCCAGATCGCGCGCGGCGCTCGGCTGCAGCGGGCGATCGTGGACAAGCTGGTGACCATCGGGGCCGGCGCGCGGCTCGGCGAGGGCGACAACTCGGTCCCCAACCGCGCGTGCCCGGAGCACCTGTCGAGCGGCCTGCTGCTGGTGGGCCGGGGCGCGCACCTGCCGGATGGAATACGCGTCGGACCGAACGCGCGGATCGGCGCCCACGTCGCGGCTGCGGGATTCACCGGGGACGTGCCGCCGGGCGGGGTCGTCGACGGCCCGGAGTCGATGCACTGAGCCGCGCCGTGAACCGTGCGTGCCGCCAACGATCGAGGCGACCGCCCGCGGGCGGGGGCTTCGTGCGTCGCAGCCGCGCGCCGCGGCGCGTTCAGACCGGGATCTTGAGCTGCTGGCCCGCGCGGATGCGCGAGGTGCTGAGCCCGTTCACGCGCTTGAGCTTGGTCACCGTGGTGCCGTGGCGCTGGGCGATCTCGCCGAGCGTGTCGCCCGGCTGCACCACCACCGTCGCCCGCACGCGCATGTGCGCGCGGCTCGATCGGCTGATGGACGGCGCGGGGATGCGGGCGATCATCATGCTGTCCCGGCGCGAGGGCTCGAACTCGGCCGCCGACCCGGTGCGGATCTTGAGCCGCGTGCCGCGCCGCACCGTGGTGCTGCTGAGCCGGTTCCACTTCATGATGTCGTCCACCGACACGTCGTAGCGATCGGCAATCATGCTCAGGGTCTCACCGCGGCGCAGCGTGACGGTGAGCCGCCCCTCGGCGCGCGACTCGGCCTTGAGCGTCGTCATCGGCGTGCGCGCGCGCTGCGGAACGTAGGCGGTGGACGCGCGCGGATCCTTGGTGACGATGACCTGCGGCGGCGGCGCCTTGAGACCGGCGGGAATGGTCAGCAGCCCGCCGGCGCGCAGCACGTTCTTGCGCCCGATGCCGTTGGCGAGCGCCAGCTCCCGCGCGCTCACGTGGTACTTCGCGCCGATGCCCGAGAGCGTCTCGCCGCGCCGCACGCGGTGCTTGAGCTCGAGGCTCACCGCCGGCAGCTTGGCCCCGTCCTCGATGCGGTCGATCAGGACTTCGCCCTTGCCGCGCGGGACGCGCAGGGTGGTGACGCCGTCGCGCCCCTGGGCCGCGTTGCGCAGCACCGCAGGATTGAGGTCGCGCAGTTCCTGGACCGAGCAGTCGCTGAGCTTGGCGATCGCGGAGAGGTTCACGGCGCCCCGTAGCGCGACCTCGTCGAACTCCAGCGGATCGTCCAGCTCGACGTCGTCGAAGCCGTACTTCGCCGGGTTGCGCGAGATCGCCAGCACCGCCATGAACTGGGGGACGTAGTCTTCGGTTTGGCGCGGCAGGCGCAAGTCCCAGTAGTTCGTGGTGCCCTGGCGCTTGATCGCCCGGAGCACGGTGCCCTCGCCGGCGTTGTACGACGCCAGGGCGAGCGGCCAGTCACCGAAGATGGAATAGAGGTGCTTGAGATAGCGCGCTGCCGCCACCGTGGACTTCTCGGGGTCCTTGCGCTCGTCTACCCACTGATTCACCGTGAGCCCGAACAGCCGGCCGGTGGAGCGCAGGAACTGCCACGGCCCGACTGCGGCGGCACTCGAGCGCGCGTGCAGGTTGAAGCCGCTCTCCACGAACACCAGGTGAACCAGGTCGGGGGGCAGGCCCTCGTTCTGGAGCACCGAGCGGAAGAGGTCCATGTAGCGGCCCGAGCGCTTGAGCCAGCGCTCGAAGGTCGAGCGGCCGGCGCCGGAAAAGTACTCGATGTGTTTGTAGACGTCGGCGTTCATCTGCGCCTGGATGGCGTCCACGGCGGGGGCGTTGAAGACCTGCTCGTCCGCCTCGTTGCCGGACGCGGCGGCGGCCGAGGCCGCGGTCTCGTCGCGCGCGGCCGCGTCCTTCAAGCCCGACAGGCGGGCTCTGAACTCGGTCAGATCCCGGCGGGAACTGGCGTCGAGGTTCCCGGTCAGCTGGGCGTCGATCTCGGAAACGGCCGCTTCCGCGGTCCGGATGGCGGCCGCGTAGTCGCCCGCCTGACGCTGGGCCCAGGCGGCCTGGTAGGCGTCCCGAGCGCCCGCGACGGGTGAAACCACCACGGCGGACGAGGAATCCGGGGAATCTCCCGCAAGCGGCTGATTGCCCTCGGCCCCGGCTCCGCCGACGCATAGGGCGACCAGCAGGGCCGCCGAGCAGGTCGAAAGCGTCCAATCACGCACCAGCAATAGAGCCTCCTCTCCAAAAGGCTTGGCTAGGGCCGGTCGAAGACTGCCGCAAGCTACACGGACGGCATGCAAGATGCAAGCATCCGGCCCGTCCTGCCCTGGCCAGCCTGATGCCGTCCCTTGATTCTGCGGGAGTTCCTGGCCCAGTCAACCAGGAAGCGGCAAGTCCTATGCCACAAACCCGTCATTTATTGACACTTGCGGTGTACTCCGATAGCTTGCGCCCGGGCTTGCGGGCCCGCGAGCCACAAGGCATAGGCTTCAGGGAGGGAGCCCCGTGATGAACGTGGCTACGGCGACAGCCAGCCAGTGGAAGGTTTCGGCCCGCATCCGCGGCGAGGTTCTGGCCACCCAGGCCGTGGGCCAGGGGCTTTTCCTGGGCCTGCTCGGCGCCCCCGCCGGATTCACCCCCGCCGAAATCGAGGGATGGCTCAACGACCTGATCGGGGTCGCGCGCGAGACCCACCGCGACGACACGGGCGAGCAGCCGATCCCGGTCCTGCTCCACCACGCCCTCACCGGCCTGCTGTTCTCGCACGAGCAGTTGTGGGAGCGCCCCGGCGAGTTGGCTCCGTGCTCCTTCGCGTTCGCCGCGGGCGAAGGCCGGACGGGATTCGGCTGGGTGGGCGAAGCCGCGGTCCGCGTGTGGATGGACGGCGAGCCGATCGAGCCGAGCTGGCTGCTGGTCCGCAACGACGAGGGACGCCAGGCGCGGGCGTGGGTGGCGGAAGGCGCCCGCCGCCTCCAGATTCACCTGCTGTGGTCGGCCTCGGAGCAGCTTGCGTCGGGCGCCGCGGCGGTGATCGAGGCGGAATGGGCGGGCGGCGCGCCGGACGCCGCCGCCCCGCCGGGCGCCGCCGCCGCCACGCCGGACGCCATCCCCCTCGAGCAGCCTGCGCTCGGGGCGTTCAAGGCGCCGGCGGCGGGCGCCCTGCCGGTGCTCGATGCGGAGGATGTCGAAGCCGACGCCGCCGCGGCTGGAAGCGAATCCACGCCCCCGGGTCTCGAGTCGGCCCCTCCGCGACCCGGTCTGCCATCGGCGTCCGGGGAGTGGGAGGTCTTCCCCGTGGCGCGCCGCCCGGCTCTCGCCGGGAGCGAGCGGACCGGGCCTCCGGTGGACGCCCAGCGATCGAGCCCACCGGAGGCGGCGCCGCCGTGCGCCGAACCGGTGTCGACGGTCTCGCCGGCCGGAGTGCCGCCGCAGCCGCCCGGACCCGCCGCGCCGCCGCCCGCTGCCAGGCCGGCCACACCCGCGTGGCGCGACGAGACCGACCCGCGGGTCGCGCGAGCGCATCAGCCCCCCGCGGCGAAGGAGGGGGCCAGCCCGGCGCCGCCCCAGGGGCAGGGGCTGGCGGGCGAGCCGATCGCCGCCGAGGACCGAATCGAGGAGGTCGAGGTCACCGCCGCGTCCGCACTAGTGGAGGATCCGCTGGCGCAGGCGGCGGAGGAAGGACCGGGGGCGGAGGTCGAAGCGGCCGCGGAGCCCCGACAACCGAGCGTGGTGCGGTCCTGGCTCCGGCGCATGATGTTCTGGAGGAACTCCGCGGCCGCGCCGGCCGCGATCGGGTCGTCGAGTCCCGAAGACGAAGTCGTCGCCCCCGAAGCGCTCGAGCCCGAGGCGAACGCGCCGGCCGCCGCGGCTGACCCGCTCGAGGTGGCGGCGCCGAATGCGGAGGAGCACGGAAGGGAGGGTGCGCCCGGCATGACGCCGCCGGCCGCGTCTCAGATGCCGCCGCCCGCGTCCGCGCCGGCGCCCGAAATCGCCGCGGCGCTGGCGCAGGCGATGAGCCCGCCCGTGTCGGAACGCGGGAGCGAGGGAGCGTCCGGAGTGGCTCCGCCGCCCGCGTCCGCGGCGGCGCCCGAAATCGCCGCCGCGCCGGCGCAGGCGATGACCCCACCGGCCGGCGCAGCAGAGCCCGCGCGGCGCGGCCCGACCGCGCAGCAGCCCCGATTGCCGCGATCGCGCGTGGACGAGATCACTCCCGAAGAGGAGATGCGCCCGCTGGCACTGGAGCGGGCGCGGGCCGAGGTCGAGACCCGGCGCGCCGCATTGGAGTCCGTAACCGGCGAGGGCGAAGACGCGACGGCCGGCGCCGCGCGTCAGCCGATCCGCAGGGCGCGCCGCCTCGAGCTGCCGAGCGAGGTGGAGCCCGAGGTGATGCCGGTCTGGAGGCGCCCGTGGGCCTGGGGCGTGGTGGTGGCCGCGCTGTTTTTCGGCGGGTGGTTGGTGGGCAGCTTGCAGGGTGGTGGGACGCCGGGGTCTGCCGCGACCCGCCTGCTGCGGGGCCTCGGCCTCGGCGGCGCGCGCTTCGATGTGACGGTGAACAGCAAACCGCCGGGCGCATGGATCGCGGTGGACGGCCGCGACCTCGCGCGCCGCACCCCCGCGGCGGTGGAGCTCACCCCGGGATCGCACGAGCTGAAGCTTTCGTTCTCGGACCTGGGCGCGGCGACCTTCACGGTGCAGGGCCAGCGCGGGGAGCGGGTGACGCTCGATGCGCCGCTGTGGGGCTCGTTGCGGGTGTACGCATCGGAGAGCGCGCCGCCGGTCACGGTGGCGCTCGATGGCCGGTCGTTGGGGGTCGCGCCGGTGGCGGTGGACGACCTCGCGCCCGGCACGCACCAACTGGATTTCTCGAGCCCCGGGATCGAGCCGTGGGGGCAGACCGTGCAGGTGCGGGTGCGCGAGGCCGAGCAGCTGATCGCGCGCCCCGTGACCTCGCCGGCCACCGGGGTGATCGAGGTGCGGGCCACCTTCACCGCCGACCAGGGAGCCGAGGCGCTCGAGGGAGCGCAGGTGTGGGTGGACGGCCAGCTCCGCGGCCGCACGCCGCTCACGCTCGAGCTGTCGCGCGGGCCTCACAGCATCCGCGTGCGCGGCCGGGGCGAGGATTCACCGGTGCAGGTCATCGACCTGCCGGGTGGCAACCAGCGCTTCGCCACGTTCGATCTCGGCGTCACCCCCGATCCCCTGAACCTGGTGTCGCTGGTGCCGCCGCTCGCGGTGCCGCTCGACCGGCCGGCGCTGTTCGCGGCCTCGCTCGAGAACGCCAGCGCGGGGGAGGTGCGCGAGATGTGGCTCCACGTCCGTGGCGCCGAAGGCGCGTGGCGCCGCTACCAGATGGCGATGTTGAAGGCACCGGGCGGCGTGGCGGGGGTCGCGATCTTCCCGGTGGCGTCGTTCGACCCCGACGGCCGCAGCCGCTACTACATGAGCGCGCTGACCCAGACCGGGGACGAGTACTTCACCGAGATCGCCATCGCCGAAGCCGTCCGCGCCGCGCCGAGCCGCGCCGCGCGCTGAGCGTCGACGTCCGCTGCGGGCCCGTCCACACCGTGGACGGGCGCGTGGCGCGTGACGGGTGTGATCGCGTTGCGCCGCCGGCGCAGCGGCGCTGGCACGTCTCTTCCGGGTCGGTGCCGGCATGGGCGGTCGGTGCGCGGTGGCGGCGGCGGTAGCGGTGTGGCTCGGGTTGCTGCCCGGCGGCGGCGGCGCGGCGGCCGCCACCGTCGCGCTGCTGCTCGCGTGCGCGTTCGGGTTCGTGGCCTGGCGCGGACCCGATCGCGTCGGGACCGTGGCACTCCTCGCCGCGCTGCTCCTCGCGGGCTTCGCGCGCGGGGCCGCGGGCCGCGCGGCGCTGGAACGCGAGCGCGCCCGCTTCGTCGCCCACGACGGGCTCTACGCGGTCGCTGCGCGCGTCGTCGAGCCGCCGCGACGCGAGGCCGGGGAGCCGGTGGCCGTGGTGCGGATCGATGCGGCGCGCCCGCCGCTGCTCGCGGGGACTCGGGCGCGGCTACGGTTGCCGGCGGGCTCGGACGCCGAGTGGGGGGACGGTCTCGAGGCCCTGGCCCGGCTCGAGGTGCCACCGTCGCGCCGCAATCCCGGCGGTGGGGATGCGCGGGCGGCGGCGGCGGCCGCGGGACTCGCCGCCGGCGGCCGCGCGTTCCACACGACGGTTCGCCCCGGGCGCGGACTCGACGCCCTGCCGCGCGCCACGCTCGCGCGCTGGCGGCGCGCGCTGGAGCGCTGCTACGCGACCGGTCTCGAGCCCGCCGCGCGCGAGCTGGTGGTGCCGCTGATCCTCGGCGACCGCAGCGGCGTCTCGCCCGATCTCGGGGCGCACCTGCGCGCGTCGGGCCTGGTGCACCTGCTGGCGCTCTCGGGGCTGCACGTGGCCTGGCTCGCCGCCCTGGCCCGGGGCCTCGCCGCGGCGGCGGGCGGCGGGGTGCGCGCCCGCGCGCTCGCCGGTGCGACCTGCGCCGCACTCTACCTCGGGATCGCGGGGCCACTGCCCTCGCTGGCGCGCGCCGCGGCGACCGAGCTGTTCGGCGCGGGGGCGCGACTGCTGGGGCGCGCCCTCGATCCGCTTCAGGCGCTGGCGCTGGGGGCGGTGACGCTGCTCGCGCTCGAGCCCGGCTGGGCGCGAGACCTCGGCTTCCAGCTCTCCTGCGCCGCCACGCTCGGCCTGGTCACGGCGGGACCGTGGCTCGCTACCGCCGCCCGCGGCGCGCGCCTGGCGATGCCGCTGGTCGCGACCGCCTCGGCCCAGCTCACGGCGCTGCCGTTGTTGCTCGCGCGCTTCCACGCCGTGGCCTGGGCGGTGCCGATCACGAATCTCGTCGCGGTGCCGATCGCCGGGCTGCTGGTGAGCGGAGCGTGGCTCGGGGCGATCGTCGAGCTGGCGCTGCCCGGGGCGGGACGGCCGCTCTTCGCCGCCTGCGAGCTGCTCGCCGCCCTGCTGCGGGCGGTGGCCGAAGCCGGCGCCGCGCTGCCCGCGGCCCTGATCGGGACCGGCGGCGATCCGCTGCTGCCGGCGGTGGCCGGGGCCGGAGCCACGATGCTGGCCCTGGGGCTGGCACCCGCGCGCGACCTCGCCTCGCGCGGGCGGCCGGCATCGTGCGCGCGAGTGGCCGCCCGCGTCCTCGGCGGCGCCCTGCTGGCCACGGCACTCGGGGCGGCGCTCGGCGCTCAGCCGTTGCGCCCGCCGCCGGGGCGCTACTGGCTGGTGGTGCTCGATGTGGGACAGGGCGACGCCACCGCGCTCGGATTCGCCGACGGCTGGTGGCTGGTGGACGCCGGGCCGCGCTCGCCGCGCTTCGACGCGGGCGAGGGCATCGTGCTCCCGTTCCTGCGCTGGGCGGGCGTGCGCCGGCTCGCGGCACTGGCGCTCACCCACGACGACGGGGATCACACCGGGGGGGTGGAGGCGGTGCGACGCGGCGTCGGCATCAGTCGCATCCTCGCGCCGCCGGCCCTGCCCGGGGCGCCCGGTCCCGGCGCGCGCTTCGGCGCCGCTACCGCCCGTCGCGGCGACACGCTGAGGCGCGACCCCGAGCTCCGCGTGCTGTGGCCGCCGCCGTCGCTGGCGCCGCGGGGCGACAACGCCGCCTCGCTGGTGCTCGAGCTGGGCGCCGGCCCGGCCCGCTCACTGCTCGCTGCGGACGCCGACAGCATGGTCGAGGACTCGCTGGAGGTGACGCCCGGCGCCGCCGTGCTCAAGGTCGCGCATCACGGCTCCGCGACCTCGAGCGGGGCGCGCTTCCTGGCCCGCCTCGCGCCGCGGGTCGCCGCGATCTCGTGCGGGCGCCGCAACCCGTTCGGGCATCCCGACCGCGGCGTCCTCGCGCGCCTCGCGGCCGCCGGGTGCGAGGTGCGGCGCACCGATCTCGGCGGCGCGCTGTGGTTCGAGATCGGGCCCGACGGCGCACGCGCGCTGGACTGGCGGCGGGGCCCCCCGCGCGAGCCGGCGGCCGGTCCCGGCGCGCGCTCCGCGACACTTGCCGCTCCCAGACCGCGTTGGTAGATTGCGGCGTGCCCGTTCCATTCATGCGTACGCTCGCGGTGCTCGCGTCCGGCAACGGCACCAACTTCGAAGCGCTGGCGCTCGCAGCGCGGCGCGGCGAATTGGGTGGCCGCGTGGCGCTGCTGCTGTGCGACCGGCCCGAGGCCCCGGTGATCGAGCGCGCACGGCGCCTGGAGATCGAGTGCGTCCAACCGCCCACCGGGCGGTTCCGCACCCGGATCGAGGATGAGGCGCCGTGGCTCGAGGAGCTGCGCAGGCGCGGCATCGAGGTGCTGCTGCTGGCCGGCTTCATGCGCCGCCTGCACCAGACCCTCCTGGGTGCCTACCCCGACGCCATCCTCAACATCCATCCCTCGCTGCTGCCGGCGTTCCCGGGGCTCGACGCCGTCGCCCAGGCGCTCGCGCACGGGGTGCGCGTCACCGGCTGCACCGTGCACCTGGTGGATGCCGACCTGGATGCCGGCCCGATCGTGGCCCAGGAGGCGGTGGAGGTGCGCGACGGTGACAGCGAGTCCGCGCTCGCGGCGCGCATCCACGAGGTCGAGCGCCGCCTCTACCCGCGCGCGGTGCGGCGCTTCCTCACCGAGCCGTGGCGCCGCGAGGGCCGGCGCATCGTGTTCGGCGCGTCGCGGATCGAGGCCGGTCATGCCTGAGCGGGCGGCGCTCGACGCGGTGGTGTTCGACATCGGCGGGACGCTGGTGCGGCTCGACTTCGAATGGATGAGCGAGGCGCTCGCGGCGCTGGGACACGCGGTGGATGCGGCGGGGCTGCGCCGCGCGGAGGTCGAGGGGCGACGCCATTACGACCGCAGCCACGGCCGGCACCTCACCCCGGGCGAGCGCCATCCGCCGCTCGGCACCCACGGCGACGTCCACGCCTACTTCGGCGGCATGCTCGAGGCCGCCGGCGTGCCGCCGGAGCTGCGCGCGCCGGCGCAGGAGCGCTTCCTCGCGCGCCAGCGAGAGACCACGGGGCTGTGGGCGCGCCCGATGGAGGGCGCGCGCGGGACGCTCGATGCACTCGGGGCGATGGGGCTCAGGCGCGCCGCGGTCTCCAACTCGGACGGCCGCGCCGAGGCGCACCTGGTGTCGTGCGGTGTGCGCGACGGAATCGAGTTCGTCGTGGACTCGCAGTTGGTGGGGGTGGAGAAGCCCGACCCGGGCATCTTTCGCATCGCCCTCGAGCGGCTCGGCCTGCCCCCGGAGCGCACGCTTTACGTCGGCGACATCCGCTCGGTGGACGAAGCGGGCTCGCACGCCGCGGGCATGCACTTCGTGCTGCTCGATCCGCACGGCGATTACGCCGGACCCGAGACCCCGGCGATTCCCGACATCGCCACACTGCCCGACTGGGTGCGTGGTCGCTTCCGCCTTCCCGAGGCGGCCGCCCGGCGCCCCGGCGGGGGGGGCGCGCGGTGACGGCGAGCGCGGGTGTCGTCCACGAAATCCGGATCCCGGGTGTCGAGCCCTGGCGCCGCGGCAAGGTGCGCGCGGTGTACGAATCCGGCTCCGCGCACCTGGTGATCGTCGCCAGCGACCGACTCTCGGCCTACGACAGCGTGCTGCCGACGCCGATCCCCGACAAGGGCCGCGTGCTCACCGGCCTCTCGCATTTCTGGATGCGCTCGCTCAAGAGTGCGGCGCCCCATCACCTGGTGAGCGACGAGCCGGCCGAATACCCGGCGCCGTTCGACCACCATGTGGAGCTGCTGCGCGGGCGCAGCGAGCTGGTGCGCCGCGCGCGCCGCGTGGACATCGAATGCGTGGTGCGCGGCCACCTCACCGGCTCGGGGTGGCGCGAGTACCGGCGGGAGGGCGCGGTCTGCGGCATCCGACTCCCCGCCGGGCTCGCCGACGGCGCGCGGCTCGATCCGCCGATCTTCACACCCGCGACCAAGGAGGACGCCGGACACGACCAGAACATCTCCTTCGATCGGATGGTGGCGCTCGCCGGCGGCGAGACCGCCGAGACGCTGCGCGCCCGGAGCCTCGCCCTCTACGACGAAGCGCGCGCGGTCGCCTGGTCGCGCGGCCTGGTGCTGGCGGACACCAAGTTCGAGTTCGGCTGGATCGACCAGCGTCTCGCCCTGATCGACGAGGCGCTCTCGCCCGACTCGTCGCGCTACTGGGACCGCGGGGCCTACGAGGCCGGAGAGCTGCTGTCGTTCGACAAGCAGTACGTGCGCGACTGGCTCGACGCCTCGGGCTGGAACCACGAGCCGCCGGCGCCGGCGCTGCCCGACGACGTCGTTCGCAAGACCCGCGAGCGCTACCTCGAGGCCCTGCGCCGGCTCACGGGATCGGCGCCGTGAGCTGGCCGCAGACGGCGCTGTTCTCGCTCTCGGACAAGCGCGGGGCCGAGTCGTTCGCGCGCGCCCTCGCCGGGCGCGGCACCCGGATCCTGGCCTCGGGCGGCACCGCCAAGCACCTCGCCGCGGCCGGCGTCGAGGTGACCGCGGTGGAGAAGTGGACCGGGTTCGCCGATCTGCTCGGCGGGCGGGTGAAGACGCTGCACCCGCACGTCCACGCGCCGATCCTGGCCCGCCGCGCGGTGCCCGCCGACATGACCGCGCTCGCCGAGCGCGATCTCGCGCCGATCGACCTGGTGGCGGTGACGCTCTATCCCTTCGAGCAGCGGGCGTCGGAGCTCGAGCAACCGGCCGCGGTGGAGGAGATCGACGTGGGCGGCGTGGCACTGCTGCGCGCGGCGGCCAAGAACTTCGCCGACGTCATCGTGGTGCACGACCCGGAGCAGTATCCCGAGGTGCTGGCGGCGCTCGAGTCGGGCGCGGACACCGCCGAGCGGCGGCGCTCGTGGGCCACCGCCGCCTTCGCCCGCACGGCGCGCTACGACGCCGCGATCGCCGCCGACCTCGCGCGCCGCGGCGCCGAGGAGGAGGCCGCGGCGCGCGGCGAGCGCGGCGCCGGCGTCGAGGCGCCGCCGGCGTTCCACGTCCTGGCGCTCGAGCGGGTGCGGGGATTGCGCTACGGCGAGAATCCCCACCAGCCGGCCGCGCTCTACGCGCGGGCAGGGGAGGCCGCCGCACTCGAGACCTGGCAGGAGGGGAAGGAGCTTTCCTACAACAACCTGCTCGATCTCGAGGCGGCGGTGGCCCTGGTCGGGCGCTTCGAGCCGCCGGCGTGCGTGATCGTCAAGCACAACCAGCCCTGCGGCGCGGCCTGCGCGCCGGCGCTGACGGAGGCCTACGAGGCCGCGCTGCGCTGCGACGAGCTGTCGGCCTATGGCGGCATCGTGGCCTTCAACCGGCCGCTCGACGGCGCCACCGCGGAGCGGCTGGCGCAGCAGTTCGTGGAGTGCGTGGCGGCGCCCGAGTTCGCCGCCGCCGCCATCGCCGCCTTCAAGTCGAAGAAGAAGCTACGGGTGTTAAAGCTTCAGCCGCAGGACGTTGCGCCGAGCGACCCGTGGAGTCTCCGGCTGGTCGGTCGCTGGGCGCTGCTGCAGCGCGAGCCCCTGGACGCGGCCCCCGCATGGAACGGCGTCACGCGCCACTCGCCGAGCGCGGAGGAGATGGCCGCGCTGCGCTTCGCCTGGGAGGTGGTGGCCGCGGCGCGCTCGAATGCGGTGGCCCTCGCGCGCGGCACCGCGCTGATCGGGCTCGGCTCCGGGCAGACCAGCCGGGTGGACGCGGTGGACGTGGCGGTGATGAAGGCGAAGCGCGCGGGCCACGACCTCCGCGGCGCGGTGCTGGCGTCCGACGGCTTCTTCCCCTTCGCCGACAACATCGAGCACGCCGCCACGGCGGGCGTGACCGCGATCGTCCAGCCGGGCGGCTCGATGCGCGACGCCGAGGTGATCGAAGCCTGCGACCGGCACGGCGTGGCGATGGTGTTCACCGGCCGACGCACGTTCCGGCACTAGTGTTCCGTACCGGAAGTCATGCACCCGTCCCGCGGGCCCTCGCGGTCGCCCGCTGCGTTGCTCCTCGTCGACGTATCTTCCGATACGACTTGGTCGTCGCGCCTTGCGGGCGACCGCGATGCCTCCGCGGCACGCGCACATGACTTCCGGTACGGAACACTAGCGGCCATGCCCCGCGAACGGGTCCTGATCCTCGACTTCGGCTCGCAGTACACGCAGCTCATCGCCCGTCGCGTGCGCGAGCTGGGGGTGTTCTCGGAGATCGTCTCCGGAACCACGCCGCTCGTAGAGATCAAGCGGCGCCGCCCGAGCGCGCTCATCCTCTCGGGCTCGCCCGCGAGCGGCTACCGCTCCGAGGCGCCGCTGCCCGATCCGGGCATCTACGCGCTCGGGAAGCCGCTGCTCGGCATCTGCTATGGCTTCCAGGTGACCCAGCAGCTGATGGGGGGGACGGTGGCGAAGGCGCCGCGCGCGGAGTACGGCAGCGCGATCTTCGCGCTCGATCGGCCCTCGCCACTGTTCCGCGGGGTGCCGAGGCGCTTCCGCGCGTGGATGAGCCACGGCGACGAGGTGCGCGCACTCGGCCCGGGATGGGAGCGCGTCGCCCACACCACGAACTGCCGCTTCGCCGCCGCGCGCCACGCGACGCTGCCCTACCACCTGATCCAGTTCCACCCCGAGGTCGCGCACTCCCCGTTCGGCAAGAAGGTGCTCTCGAACTTCCTGTTCGGCGTGGCGAAGCTCGCCGGCGACTGGACGATGAAAGGCTTCCTGCGCCAGGCCGTGGCCGGGATCCGGCGCGAGGTCGGCGAGGGCCACCTGTTGTGCGCGCTGTCGGGCGGCGTGGACAGCACCGTGGTGGCGACACTCTGCCATCGCGCGCTGGGCAAGCGCCTCACCTGCGTGCTCGTGGACCACGGCCTGATGCGCGAGGGCGAGATCGAGGAGGTGCGCGGCGAGCTGGGCGAGAAGCGCGGCCTGCGCCTGGTGGTGGTGGACGCGCGCCAGCGCTTCCTCTCCAAGCTCGAGTCGGTCATCGATCCCGAGCGCAAGCGCAAGATCATCGGCAGCGAGTTCATCGCGGTGTTCGAGGAGCAGGCGCAGGAGATCGGGCCGGTGGAGTTCCTCGCCCAGGGCACCCTGTATCCCGACGTCATCGAGAGCGCCTCGGCCGGCTGGGGGGCGCAGGTGATCAAGACCCACCACAACGTCGGCGGGCTGCCGGAGCGCATGCGCCTCAAGCTGGTCGAGCCGCTGCGCTGGCTGTTCAAGGACGAGGTGCGCGTGCTGGGACGCGAGCTGGGGCTGCCCGCGCACCTGGTGGACCGCCACCCGTTTCCCGGTCCCGGCCTCGCCGTGCGCACCCTGGGAGCCGTCAATTCCGCCGACCTCGAGATCCTGCGCCGCGCCGACGCGATCTTCATCGAGGAGCTGCGCCGCGCGCGCTGGTACCACCGCACCTGGCAGGCGTTCGCCGTGCTGCTGCCGATCCAGACCGTCGGGGTCAAGGGCGACGAGCGCTCCTACGAGCGCGTCATCGCGTTGCGCGCGGTCGACAGCACCGACGGCATGACCGCCGACTGGACCCGGCTGCCCGACGCCGTGCTCGCGCGCGCGGCGAGCCGCATCGCCAACGAGGTGCGCGGAGTGAATCGCGTGGTTTTCGACTGCACCAGCAAGCCCCCGGCGACGATAGAGTGGGAGTGAGACGATTCGCGGCTTCGCGCGACGCCCGGGCGACCGGGCGCCAAGCGCCGGCGCCGCCCGCGCAGCGCGCGGCGCCGGCGGGGGCGGCGTGCCGCGCCGTGCGCGGCGCCGCGCGTGCGATCGTTCCGCCACACGCCCTGGCGGCGCTCGCGGCGCGCGCCGGCGCCGCGCTGCTCCTGGCGTTCGCCGCCGGCGGCACGCCGGCCCGGGCGGCCGAGGACCCGCCGATGCTGGCGCGCGACTCGTCGGGGACGATGCGCTGGAACCTGGCCGCGCCCCCGCAGTGGCCGCCCACCGCGATCGGCCTGGTGGCGCGGCAGGCGGTGCTGCGCGCGGGGGCGGCGGACACCGCGGGCCTCGTCGCCGGCCTGCGCGTGCTCGCCGGCCACGCCGCGTTGCGGCCGTACGCGCTCCGCCGCCTGGGTGCGATCGCGCTCGCCCGCGGCGACACCGCCCGCGCCGACTCCTGCTGGCGCGCGGTGGACGCGGTCCCGGGGATGTGGCAGTGGGACCTGGTGCGCGCACGGGTGGACCTGGCGCGCGCCCGAGGCGAGCTCGCGCGCGCCGAGTCCCTGCTCGCCCGGCCCGGGCGCGAGGAGTGGCTCGACGCCGATCGCGCCGAGTCCATGGCCTATCACGCGGACCTGCGCCTGGCGAGGGCGGACACCGCCGGGGCCATCGCGCTCGCGCGCCAGGCCCTCGAGGCCTATCCGGGGGCGCCCGCGTCACCGCCGCTCGCCGAGCGGCTCGACGCCTGGCTCGCGGCGCGCGGCGAGGCGAGCACCGTGCGCGACGAGCAGAACGCCGCCCTGGTGGTCCGGCTCGCGCCCGACCGGCCGGCCGCGGTCGAGCGGCACCGCCTGGCGCTCGACCGCCTGCCCGCCGGCGATGCGCGGGCCGCGCTCGCGCTCCAGCTCGGCGAGCTGCTGCGCCGGCTCCGGCGCTACCGTGACGCGCGCGAGCTGCTGCGGCCGCTCGCGGCACCGCCCGCGGACGGCGCGCGGCGCGCCGCGGCACTGGTCGCCCTGGCGCGGATCGAGCGCGACGCCGGGCAGCGGCTCGAAGCCTACAACCTCTATGCGCGCGCCGCCCGCATCGCGCCGCCGGGGCATGCGCTGCGCGAGACGGCGTGGTGGGAGCGGGCGCGCGAGGAGGAGGAGAGCGGCGAGTGGCGAGCCGCGCGCCGCGACTACGGGCGGGCGTGGGCGCTGGGCGGGAGTCGCAACCGCGAACTCGCGTTCCGCGCCGGGCTGCTGTGGTTCGCGGCCGGGGACAACGACAGCGCGCGCACCTGGTGGAGCCGCGCCGACGGCGAGGGCGCGGAGTTCTGGCTCGCGCTGGCCTCGCGGCGCCTCGCGCCGCCGGTGGGGGACAGCCTGCTCGGGATCCTCGGGGCGCGCCCGAGCTACTCCTTTTATGTGTCCGCTGCCCGCGACACCCTCGGCGCGCCGCCGCCGGTGGGCCGGGCGGCGGAGACAGTCACTGCCGCGTTCCCGCCCGTGGCACTCCGGCTCGCCACCGTGCTGATCGAGATCGGCTGGCGCGACGAGGCCCGCGAGGTGCTCGAGCGCTACGCCGCGCGCGACCCGGCGGCCTCCGGCCGCGGCGGCCCGCGGCGCGAGACGCCCGAGATCCTCAAAGCGAGCCGGCTCGCCTACTGTGCCGGGGCGATGCCGCTCGGCATTCGCTTCGCGGGCCGGGCGTTCGAGCGCGCGCCGGAGGAGGAGGGGGCGTGGTCGCGGCTCAGGGTCGCGCCCTGGCGCTATCCGCCGGCGTTCGATTCGCTGTTCGCGACCTGGCCCGAGCGCGCTCCGCCGGGCGGCGCCGATCGCGCGCTGCTGCGGGCGGTGGCCTGGCAGGAGTCGCACTTCGACCCCGCCGCCCGATCGCGCGCGGGAGCGGTGGGGCTGCTGCAGTTGATGCCGGCGACCGCCGCGCGGCTGGCACGGACGCTGGGCGAGCCGCGGCCCGCCGAAGCCACGCTGCGCGACCCGGTGCTGAGCCTGCGCTACGGCGGCCACCTGCTCGAGCGCCTGCTCGCGCGCTTCGGCGGGCGCGTGCCCGCCGCACTCGCCGCCTACAACGCCGGGCCCGATCCCGCGACGCGCTGGAGCGATCTCGCGGCCCGCGGCGGCGACGCGCTGCTCTGCGAGCTGATCGCCTACTCGGAGACCCGCGGCTACGTCAAGAACATCCTCGCGGTGCGCAGCGCCTACGAGGCGTTCAAGCCGGTGGACAGCGGGCGCTAAGGGGGCGGCGCGGCGCCGAAGTCCTTGCGGCGGCCCCACGCGCGAGCGTAACATTCTCGGTCACCGGTTCCGTCTTCCTCGCGGGATGACCGGCCGCGCTGTTCCACACGTGGGGGAGGGTCACCATGGTCGTCCGTCTCTGGTTTTCTGCGCTCGTGCTCACGGCGCTCGGCGCGGGGCTGCCCGCGAAGGCTGGCGCCCAATCGAACCTGCTGGTCAATCCGGGCTTCGAGAGCGGCTCGAGCGGCTGGCAGAGCAGCGAGTTCCCGACCTTCCTCCAACAGAACTGGCACCCGCATGGGGGCCAGTACGCGGCGAGCGTGACCGCCTACTACGACTGTTGCAATCCCTACTTCTACGCCAACAGCGTCTGGCAAAACGTCGCGGCGACTCCCGGACTGCTCTACACCGCGCAGCTTTGGACCTATCTCGAGGACGCCTCGAGCGCGGGTGACGTGCGGCTCGACTTCCTGAACGCCCAGTCCAGCACGCTCCCGGGCAGCGTCTATCTGTACCTCAACGATCCACCGTACGCGTGGGCGTCGCACACGCTCGCCGCGACCGCGCCGGCCGCCACCGCGTTCTGCAGGATCATGCTGACCGCGGAATGGCAGACCACCAACCAGGTGGCCCGCGCGTGGATCGACGACGCGTCCCTGACCGCGGGCGTGGTGGGCGTCGAGCCGGGGGTGCCCCCCGCGCGCCTGGAGCTCGCGCAGAGCTTCCCGAACCCCGCGGGTGCCGAACTGCGGATCGGCTTCGCGCTGCCCGCGGCCGCCTGGGTCCGCTTGCGGGTCTACGATCCCGCGGGACGCGTGGTCGCGACGCTCGCGGATGGTCCTGCGTCCCCCGGCGAGCACGCGGTGCGCTGGGATCGACGCACGGCCGACGGCAGGGTGGCCCCGGCCGGCCTCTATCTCTACGAGCTGACCGCGGGCGCCGAGCGCCGCGCGGGGCGGATGCTGCTCCTCGAGTAGCGACCGGCGCCCCGCGACCGCCTCCAGGTCGCGCCGCCGGCGGGGCGCCGGTTCGCGCGGCGGAGCGCGCCTCGCCTAAGATGGGGCGGTGATCCCGCCGCCCGCGTCCGACCCGCTCGAGCCGCTGCGCTCCCCGGGATTCATCGCCGAGCTGCGCCGCAAGGCGCTGCACCTGACGTTCATCGTGCTGCCGCTCGAGCTGCTCTACGAGCTGCTGCCCTGGCCGCGCGGCAAGGGCGAGTTCCGCGTCCTGTTCGTGCTGCTCACCGTGACGGCGATCGGGCTCGATGTCCTGCGCATCCACGAACGGCGCGTGCGCCGCTTCTTCCGCACGTTCTTCGCCGGGATGATCCGCGAGCACGAGCAGTTCGGACTGCTGGGCTCCACCTACCTGCTGCTGGCGGCACTGCTGGCGATCGAGATCTTCCCGCGACCGGTGGCGGCCGCGGCGATCGGATTCACCGTGATCGGCGACGCGTTCGCCGCGATCGTCGGCCGGGCCTATGGCCGCCACACGCTGTTCAAGAAGTCGGTCGAGGGGATGCTGGGGGGTCTCGCGGCGTGCCTGGCGTGGGCGGCCTTCCTCGCCCTGGGCGGGCACCTGCCGTGGGGGGTGGCGCTGGCCGGAGCGATGGTCGCAAGTCTGATCGAGCTGCTGCCGATACCTCTGGATGACAACCTCGGCATCACCCTGTTCGCCGGCTACACGATGAAGCTCCTCTGGATGCCCGCATGAGTTCGAACCTGCCCGCCGTGCCGCCCCCCGATTTCGAGCCGCTGGTCGAGCTGGCCCGCAACGGCCGGCACGCGGAGGCGGTCTCGCAGGTCGAGCGCACGCTGCGGGCCGACCGCAGCCATGGCGCGATCGGCGCCGCCGCCGCGGCGCTGGCGCGAGTCGCCCGGCTGGCCGAAGCGGCCGGCAACCTCGACGACGCGATCGCGGCCCTCGACGTGGCGGTGCGCGCCGCGCCCACGTATGCCGACCTCCATTTCCAGCGCGCCGGCCTGCTGCTCGCCGCCGGCCGCCGCCACGAGGGGCGGCAAGCGCTCGAGGCCGCGCTCCGCATCAACCCCCAGTACTTCGCCGCGCGCCTCGACCTGGCGCTGCTCGACGCGCGCGAGGGCCGGCTGGGCGAGGCGCTCGACACCTTGCGCGGGCTGGCGCGCGATCGCCACGTGCGCGAGCCCCGTGCCTACCAGCAGGCGCTCCACAGCCTCGGGCAGGCCGACTGGGACCAAGCCGACGCGCGCATCAAGCAGGCGGTCCGGCTCGCCGACCCGGTTCTCGACGGCGCGCTCGATCGCGCCCGGGCGCTGCTGCACGAGGGCGACGCGGCCCAGGCGGCGGAGCTGCTGCGCGGAGCGCTGGCGCGCTACCCGCGCTACCCGGACCTGCATTTTCTGCTCGGAACCTTGGAGCTCCATCAGGGCTCGCTCGACGACGCGGTGGCGTCGTTCGCGCGCGCGCTCGAGCTCAACCCCGACTTTCACGCCGCCCGCATCCGGCTGGCGCGCGCCCTCGAGTCGCTGGGCCAGCTCGCCCAGGCGGCCGACCAGGTGAGCCTGGTGCTGGAGTATGCCCCCGACGAGCCCCAGGCACTCGAGATGCAGCAGCGCTGGAGCGGACGACGCGGCGCGCGCCGCGCCCAATCGGCCCCGCGCAAAGGGACTTGACCGCCGGCGGCCGGAGTCGCAACCTAGGGGCAGCTCCGGGCGCCTTTGGGGAACTTGGCCATGCAGGGAGGACCACCCATGGCGCGTGGCACCGTCAAGTGGTTCAACGATTCGAAGGGCTACGGCTTCATCACGGCGGAGGGGCAACAGGAGGTGTTCGTCCACCACTCCGCCATCGAGGGAAATGGATTCCGAACTCTCCACGAGGGTGAGCGCGTGGAGTTCGAGATCAGGAACGGCGAGCGGGGCACTGAGGCTGCCCACGTAAGCAGGCTCTGCTGAGCACTTTCCGGCCCGGGGTACGCGCGGCCCGATGCCTTGCATCGGGCCGCGTCTTTTGAGGTCCCGGGGCATCCGGAGGGGCCCGGCGCGGGGCGCCCCGGAAGCCCTCCGGAGGCGGCGTCCCTTGACAGGACGACTATTCTGAGGCCCATGTTCGAGAATCTCCTGAGATCGGTCTTCGGCTCCAAGCACGAACGCGACCTCAAGCGCGTGCGGCCGTTGGTGGACGAGATCAACCGCCTGGCGGACCAGTACCAGGCCCTGCCCGACGAGGCATTGCAGGCCAAGACCCTCGAGTTCAAGGCCCGCCTGGCCGAGGGCGAGACCCTCGATGACCTGCTGCCCGAGGCGTTCGCGGCGGTCAAGGACACTTGCCGGCGGCTGCTCGGACGCGGCTGGGAGATGGTGGGCATCCCGATCACCTGGGACATGGTGCCCTACGACGTCCAGCTCGTCGGCGGCATCATGCTTCACGAGGGCCGGATCGCCGAGATGGCGACCGGCGAGGGCAAGACCCTGGTCGCCACCATGCCCTTGTACCTCAACGCCCTGACCGGCCGGGGCGCCCACCTCGTCACGGTCAACGACTACCTCGCGCGGCGCGACAGCGAATGGATGGGGGAGATCTACAAGTTCCTCGGCCTGACGGTGGGTTGCATCCAGAACGGCATGGATCCGCCGGCGCGGCGCCAGCAGTACGAGTGCGACATCACCTACGGCACCAACAACGAGTTCGGCTTCGACTACCTGCGCGACAACATGGCGGTGCGGCCCGAGCATCGGGTGCAGCGCGGGTTCATCTACGCGATCGTGGACGAGGTGGACTCGGTGCTGATCGACGAGGCCCGCACCCCGCTCATCATCTCCGGCCCGGTCGAGCACAGCGACCAGGCGTTCGACGAGCTCAAGCCGTTGGTCGAGCGCGTGGTGAAGGCCCAGATGCAGTGGGTCTCGCAGACCCTGGCCGAGGGCGAGGCGCTGCTCAAGGATTCCGAGAACGACCACGACGCCGGGGTCAAGATGCTGCAGGTCCAGCGCGCCGCCCCTCGGCAGAAGCGCTTCACCAAGCTGCTCTCCGACCAGCCCGCGCTCAAGAAGCTCATCACCCGGGTCGAGCTCGAGTACCTGCGCGACAAGCGGCTCCACGAGGTGGACGACGAGCTGTTCTACGCGATCGACGAGAAGGCGCGCAACGTGGACCTGCTGGAAAAGGGTCGCGCCCTGATGTCGCCCGAGGACCCCGACCGCTTCGTGGTGCCCGACCTCGCCGCCCAGCTCTCCGAGCTCGAGGGGCGCGAGGATCTCGCGGCCGAGGAGCGCATCAGGCTGCGCGACGAGATCTACAAGGCCTACGCGGCGAAGAACGAGCGCATCCACAACATCCAGGCGCTGCTCAAGGCCTACTCGCTCTACGAGAAGGACGTCGAGTACGTGGTCCAGGAGGGCAAGGTCCTGATCGTCGACGAGTTCACCGGGCGGCTGATGCCGGGCCGGCGCTACTCGGACGGCCTGCACCAGGCGATCGAGGCCAAGGAAGGAGTGCGCGTCGAGGGGGAGACCCAGACCCTCGCCACCATCACGCTCCAGAACTTCTTCCGCATGTACGAGAAGCTCTCCGGAATGACGGGCACCGCCGAGACCGAGGCCGGCGAGTTCTGGGAGATCTACAAGCTCGACGTCGCGGTGGTTCCGACCAACCAGCCGATCGACCGCACGGACCACGAGGACGTCGTCTACCGCACCAAGCGCGAGAAGTTCAACGCCGTGATCGAGGAGATCGTGGACTGCCACCAGCGGGGGCAGCCGGTGCTGGTGGGCACCATCAGCGTCGAGGTCAGCGAGTTGCTGGGCCGCATGCTCAAGCGCCGCGGGATCAAGCACAGCGTGCTCAACGCCAAGTACCACCAGAAGGAGGCGGAGATCGTCTCCCTGGCGGGACAGCACGGCGCGGTGACGATCGCCACCAACATGGCGGGCCGCGGCACCGACATCAAGCTTGGCGCCGGAGTGGTGGACCTCGGCGGCCTGCACATCCTCGGCACCGAGCGCCACGAGTCGCGGCGCATCGACCGCCAGCTGCGCGGGCGCGCCGGCCGCCAGGGCGATCCCGGCAGCTCGCGCTTCTATCTGTCGCTCGAGGACGACCTGATGCGCTTGTTCCTCAGCGAGCGCGTCGCCGGTCTGATGCAGCGCCTGGGGGTGAAGGAGGGCGAGGTCATCGAGCATCGCATGGTGACCAATGCCATCGGGCGCGCGCAGAAGCGGGTGGAGGCCTACAACTTCGACATCCGCAAGCACCTGCTCGAGTACGACAACGTGATGAACCAGCAGCGCACCCTGGTCTACGACCTGCGCAACAAGGCCCTGCTCAGCACGGATATGAGCGAGACGGTGCTCGAGTGGGTGGAGGAGGCCGCGCTGGAGCGGGCGGGGAAGTTCGCCGGCCGGCAGATCCACCGCGAGGAGTGGAACCTCCGCGGGCTCGCGGACGAGCTGTCGCTGCTCTTCATGCGACCGGTGACTCCGGTCGAGCTCGAGACCGATGACTACGATGCGCTCGAGGAGAAGGTCGCCGAGCTGGGCGATCGCACCTACCGGGCGCGCGAGGAGGAGTTCGGCGCGCCGCTGCTGCGCGAGGTCGAGCGCCACCTCTACCTCTATACGGCGGACGAGCACTGGCGCGACCACCTCTACGAACTCGACCACCTCAAGGGGGGCATCGGCCTGCGCGCGTACGGCCAGCGCGATCCGCTGATCGAGTACAAGAAGGAGGCCTATTCGCTGTTCGAGACCCTGATGCACGACGTGCGGGAGGATTTCGTGCAGCGGCTGTTCCGGGTACAGGTGGCGCCCGAGGCGGTGCGCGGCATCCAGCGCCGGCCGCCCCCGCGGCAGATGGTCGCCCAGCATGCCGAGGCCCACGCCTTCGGCGCCGGCGTGCAGCCGCCCGGCGTCGCGGCCGCCCCGCCCGGCCCCGGCGAGGCCCCGCCGCGGAGCGCGCCGGTGCGCAGCGGCCCGCGCGTGGGGCGCAACGACCCCTGCCCGTGCGGCAGCGGGAAGAAGTACAAGAAGTGCCACATGCTCGTCGACGAAGGCGTGGAAACCCCCTCATGAGAGACGACGATTCGAACGAAGGCGTGTTGCGGGCGCTGCGCCTGATCGCCGAGCACCTCGAGCAATTCCTGGACGGCGATGAGATGGCGTTCGAGACCCTGGGCGAGGTGCTCGACGAGGGTCGCCTGACCGCGGAGGACCTGCAGTCGGCGGCACTGGTGTTGCGCAGCCTGGGCGGCGAATCGCCGGGCGACGGAGCTTCCGCGCACTACGCCCCGGGCAAGCACGCCCTGCGGGTGCCGAGCGCCGAGGAACGGGACTCGCTGAGCCCCGAGGCCTGGGGCTATCTGCTCGACCTGCGCCGCCGGGACGCCCTCGACGCCGAGCAGTTCGAGCGCGTGCTCGACCTGCTGATGCGCTCCGGCGTGCGTCCGGTCGGGATCGATCTGGCGCGCGAGACGGCGGCGCGCGTCGCCCTCGACGTGCGAGGCGGGGAGGATGGAGGGGAGAGCCGGCATGGCGAATTCGATCTCGCGAACTAGCGGAAGGAAGAAGGCTGCCGCACGCAGCGCCCGCCGCTCCGAGTCGGCCGCGACGCCGGCGAAGGGCGCCGCGGCCAAGCCCCGCAAGCGCGCGCCGGCCGTGAAGGAGGATGCGGTCGGATCCCCCGCCGCGGGTCGGGCGCGCACGCGTGGCGCCGGGCGCAAGGCCGCGAAGCGCGCGACCCCGGGCGCGGCCCGGTCCACCTCGGCGCGCTCCACGCGGCGGGCGCCGCTGGATGCCACCGGGCGCTCCCTGGTCATCGTCGAGTCCCCCACCAAGTCGCGCACGCTCACCAAGTTCCTCGGCCGCGGATTCACGGTCCTGGCCTCGAATGGTCACATCATGGACCTGCCGAAGAGCAAGCTCGGCGTGGACATCGACAACGACTTCGAACCCGAGTACGCGCCGATCCGGGGCAAGACCCAGGCGCTCGCCCGGATCAAGCTGGCCGCCGCGACCGCCGATCGCATCTACCTGGCCCCCGATCCCGATCGCGAAGGGGAGGCGATCGCCTGGCATCTGGCCGGCGCGCTCAAGTCGGTCCGCCGTCCGATCCGGCGCCTCACGTTCAACGAGATCACCGAGCGCGCGGTCAAGCAGGCGCTGGAGCAGCCGCGCGACCTCGACATGAACCTCGTCAACGCCCAGCAGGCGCGCCGGGTGCTCGACCGCCTGGTGGGCTACAAGGTGAGCCCGTTCGTCTGGCGCACCGTGCGCTACGGCCTCTCCGCCGGCCGGGTGCAGAGCGTGGCGCTGCGCATGATCTGCGAGCGCGAGGAGGCGATTCGCGCCTTCGTGCCCGAGGAATACTGGACCGTCGAGGCCGACTTCGAAACACCGCTCGGCGAGCGCTTCACCGCCCGGCTGGTGCGCGTGGGGCTCGACGATCTCGAGCAGGGGCAGCTGCGCGGGCCGGATGCCGGCCGCCGCGCGCGGGAGCTGGCCGAGGAGCTGGCCCGCGGGGAGGCCCGCGTTGCGGGGGTGGAGACCTCGCCGCGCCAGGTCCACCCGCGCGCCCCCTTCATCACCAGCACGTTGCAGCAAACCGCCTACAACCGGCTCGGCTTCACCAGCCAGCGCACGATGAAGATCGCCCAGCAGCTCTACGAGGGCGTGGTGCTGGGCGACCAGGGCAGCGTCGGCCTCATCACCTACATGCGCACCGACGCCCCGCGCTTGGCCGGGGAGGCGATCGCCGAGATCCGCGCCTGGCTGGCCGCGCGGCTCGGGGCCGAGTACGTGCCCGAATCCCCCCGCCAGTACAAAGCCCGCAAGTCGGCGCAGGAGGCGCACGAGGCCATCCGTCCAACCTCGGTCGAGCGCACCCCGGAGGCGCTGAAGCGCTACCTCACCGAGGAGCAGTTCAGGCTCTACGACCTGATCTGGAAGCGCGCGGCCGCGTCGCAGGCGGCGTCGGCCGAGTACCTCGCGACCACGGTCAACGTCGAGTCCGGCCGGCTCGGGCTGCGCGCCACCGGGAGGGTGCTCAAGTTCGCCGGTTTCCAGAAGCTCTATGGCCTCGACGAGGAGGACGACGCATCGGAATCCCGGCTCCCCGAGATCGCGGCCGGCACGGCGCTCGCGGTCGCGGCGCTGCCGCTCGGCGAGGCGGCCGAAGCGGTGCGGTCCGAGCAGCACTTCACCCAGCCCCCGCCCCGCTTCACCGAGGCCTCCCTGGTCAAGGCGCTGGAAGAGGAGAACATCGGACGGCCGAGCACCTACGCGACCATCGTCGGCACCATCACCGGGCGGGCGTACGTGGCCCGCGACCAGGGGCGCCTGGTGCCGACCGATCTCGGCATGGCGGTCAGCCGCCTGCTGGTCATGAGCTTCCCCGACGTGTTCAACGTCAACTTCACCGCCGCGATGGAGGAGGAGCTGGACGAGATCGAGGAGGGGAAGAAGGAGTGGCACCGCGTGATCCACGACTTCTGGGGCCCGTTCCACACCGACCTCCAGCAGGCGGAGAAGTCGCGCGACGAGCACCGCAAGCGGCTGGAAGAGCCGAGCGACATCGCCTGCTCCAACTGCGGGCGCATGCTGGTGAAGAAGTTCGGTCGCAGCGGCCCGTTTCTCGCCTGTCCCGGCTATCCCGAGTGCAAGTTCACGCGGCCGGTGGACGACGCCGAGCTGCCGACGCCGGTGGAGGGCATCTGTCCCGACTGCGGCTCCTCGCTGGTCGCGCGCAACGGACCCCACGGACGCTACATCTCGTGCGCGCGCCGGCCGGGCTGCAAGTTCACCAAGCCCCTGACGCTCGGGATCAAGTGCCCGGAATGCGGCAAGGGCGAGATCGCCGAGCGCCGCACCCGCCGGGGCAGCACCTTCTACGGCTGCACCAACTTCCCCGAGTGCAAGTTCGCGACTTCGGGCCGGCCGCGCCTCACGCCCTGCCCGAGCTGCGGCGCCCCGTACCTGGTCGAGCGCGAGACCAAGAGGGGCCTCGTGCTCCGCTGCACCCGCTGCCGGACCTCGTTCCCGGCGGGAAGCCTCGGTGCGTGACGCGCTCGAGCAGTTCCTGACCGAATTCGCGGCGCAGCGCCGCGGCTCGCCGCACACGATCGTCGCCTACCGCCGCGACATCACCCGGGTGCTCGACCGGGCGGCAGGCGCGGGGCGGGCGGTGGCTCCGGCGGCGTGGACCCGCGAGCTGCTCGAAGGCGCGCTGCGCGACCTCTACCGCAGCGGGCATGCCGCGGCGAGCGCCGCCCGGGCGCTGGCGGCGTGGCGCAGCTTCTCGCGCTTCTGCCGGCGGCGCGGCGTCATCGCCGACGACCCGGCGCGGGCGCTGGCGTTTCCGCGCTTGCCGCGCCGGCTGCCGCGCACGCTGCCGGCGCTCGATCTCGGTGCGGCGCTCGACCGGCTCGGGGACGCCGACCCCGCGGCGCGGCGCGACCGCGCGTTGCTCGAGCTGGCGTACTCCTCCGGGCTGCGGTTGTCCGAGCTCACCGGGCTCAATCGCGGCGACGTGGATCGTGCGGGCGGCCTGCTGCGGGTGCGGGGCAAGGGAAGGCGCGAGCGCATCGTTCCGGTCGGGGACCGGGCGCTGCGGGCGCTCGCGGCCTACCTCGCGGGGGAGGGGCGGGCCGCGAGCCCCGGGGATGCCCCGGTGTTCCTTGGGGCCCGGGGCGGGCGGCTGTCGGGGCGCACGGTCCAGCGCGCGGTGCGGCGCCGGCTCCTGGACGTGGCGCGCGGACTGCGGGTCACGCCTCATGCGCTGCGCCATTCGTTCGCGAGCCACCTGCTCGACCGCGGCGCGGATCTGCGCGCGATCCAGGAGCTGCTCGGGCACCGTTCGCTGGCGAGTACTCAGGTCTATACCCACGTCACGCGCAGCCGCCTGCGCAAGGCTTATCAGCAGGCGCACCCGCGGGCGTGAGCGCGGGCCGGTGGGGCGCATGATCGCGCGGAGTGGCCCGGGTCGCAGGCTCCGGCGACGCGTGGGTCCCGCTTCCCCCGCGCGGCGGCGCGCCCGGCGCCCGGCGCGCGTGGGTGCGGCGCTGGCCCTGGCGCTGGTCGCGGTCTCCTGCGCCAAGAAGGGTCCGCCCTCGGGCGGACCGCCGGACCTCGTCCCACCTACCGTGGTCGCCACCAGTCCCGACTCCGGCGCGGCCCGCGTGCCGCGCGTGGCGCCTCTCAGCATCACGTTCAGCGAGAGCATGGAGCCGCGCTCGACCGAATCCGCGATCGCGCTCGCGCCGCGCGTCGACGTGCGCCAGCTCCGGTGGAAGGGCCCGACCGTCACCGTGGTCCTGGCGGAGACCCTGCGCGCACGCCAGTCGTACACGCTGTTCGTCGGGGCCGGCGCGCGCGACCGCCACGGCAATGCGCTGCAGCAGGGAGTGGCGGTCACGTTCAGCACCGGCGATAGCTTCCCGCCGGGGACGATCGAGGGGACGGTGCGGGCGCGGGGCTTCAGCGTGGCCGGCACCTACTTGTGGTGCTACGACCAGGCGCGCCACGAGCAGCCGGACTCGACCGCGCGAGACTTCGATGCGCTCGGGGTCGCGGACGCCGAGGGCCGGTTTCACGTGATCGGCCTGCCGGTGCCGGGACGCTACCGGGTGTGGGCGTTCGCGGACCTCAATGGCAATCGCTCCTTCGAGCCGGCGGTGGACATCCTCGCCCCGGCCGAGACGACCTTCGCCCTGACCTCCGGGGAGCCCGCCGCGGCCGGGGTCGACCTCGAGGTGGTGAACCCGCGCGCGCCCGCGAAGCTGGCGGGGGCTGTGCTAGACTCCCTCGGCGACAGTCTCGGCGTGGTGCGGGTGGTCGCGGTGTCGGTCGAGGACTCCACGCGGCGCTTCGTGGTGGAGCCCGGGGAGGGCGGGGGTTTCGAGATTCCGCTCGCCGCGGGGAAGTGGCGGGTCCAGGCGTTCCGCGATCTCAATCGTAACCGGGTCTGGGAGGTTTCCGAGGCCGGGAGCGACGTCCAGAGCTTCACCTTGGAACCGGCCGGCGAGGTCAAGGACCTGGTCTTCATCCTGCGCCGGCCCGCCGCGGCGCCCGGAGGACCATGAGGATCGCCTTCCTCAAGATGCACGGCGCCGCCAATGACTTCGTGGTCATCGACCACCGGCGCCCGTTTCTCCCCGAGCCCCATGACGCCCTGGTGCGACGCCTGTGCGACCGCCGCCGCGGCGTGGGCGCCGACGGCGTGCTGCTGCTCGAGGGCGATGCCGAGCTCGACTTCGCCATGCGCTACTACAATGCCGACGGGCGCCCGGCGGACTACTGCGGCAACGGCGCGCGCTGCGTGGCGCGTCTGGCGCTCGATCTCGGGCTGGGCCACGATGACGAGGTGCGCTTCCGCACCGCCGTCGGGCCGCAGTCCGCGCGTCGCGGAGCGGGGGGCCGCGGCATCGATCTGCACTTCGGCCGCGTCGTCGGCGAGCCCGAGCCGCTGTCGGTGGAGGCTCAGGGACGCCGGTTCGACGGGCACTTCGTGCGCGCCGGCGTGCCCCACTTCGTGGTCGCGGTCGAGCGCGTCGAGTGGACTCCGGTTCCGGAGTGGGGTGCCGCGTTGCGCCAGCACCCGCGCTTCGCCCCGGCCGGCGCCAACGTGGACTTCGTCGCGGCACTCGGCCCCGGCCGGATCGCGATGCGCACCTACGAGCGCGGCGTGGAGGCCGAGACCCTGGCCTGCGGCAGCGGTGCCATCGCTTCGGCGCTCGTCGCCGAGGCACGCGGAGAGCGCTCCCCGGTGACGGTGGTGACGGCGGGAGGAGATGAGTTGGTGGTGGCGTTCCGAGAGGTCGAAGGCGGCCGCGACGTCCGACTCGGAGGACCGGCGGAAATCGCGTTCCGAGGCGAATGGATGGAACCCGCGGCGGTCGGCGCCGGTAGGGAATAAGACGAGGCTCGCGCGAAGGAGGATCCCGTGTTCGACGGACTGACGGTTGCGATGGTGACGCCGTTCCAGGGCGGAGCGCTCGATCTCGAGGCCACCGCCCGGCTGGTGGATGGCCTGCTCGAGGGCGGGGTGGAGGGCCTGGTGGTGTCGGGCTCGACCGGCGAGGCGGCGACCTGCACGCTCGACGAGCGCCGCACGCTGTGGCGCTTCGTGCGCGAGCGCGTGGCGGGCCGGGTCCCGGTGGTGGCCGGAACCGGCACCAACTCGACCGCCGAATCGATCACGATCACGCGCTTGGCGGAGGAGATCGGGCTCGACGGCGCGATGGTGGTCACGCCCTTCTACAACAAGCCCACGCCGCGCGGCCAGGTCGCGCACTTCACCGCGGTGGCCAAGAGCACGCGGCTGCCGATCATCCTCTACAACGTGCCCGGGCGCACCGGCACCAACACCCTGCCCGAGACGCTGGCGCAGGTGCAGGACCTGCCGAACATCGTGGCGGTGAAGGAGGCCTCGGGGAGCCTGGACCAGGCGAGCGCGGTGCGGGCGCGCACCGGGCTCACGCTGCTGTCGGGCGACGATTCGCTCACCCTGCCCATGATCGCGGTGGGTGCGACCGGGGTGGTCTCGGTGGCGGGGAACGCCGCGCCGCGGCAGATGCGCGCGCTGTGCGACCACGCGCGCGCCGGCCGCATGCGCGAGGCCGAGGCCGAGCATCGCCGGCTGATGCCGCTGTTCAAGGCGCTGTTCGTCGAATCCAACCCCGGACCGGTGAAGTACCTGCTCTCGGCGATGGGCATCCTCCGCAACGAGCTGCGCCTGCCGCTGGTGCCGGTCGAGCCCGCGACCGAGCAGGCGGTCCTGGCCGCCGCCCGCGCGGTCGGGCTGCCGCTCGCCCCCGAGGCGCAGCCGGCGGCGCGCGCGTGATCCGCCTGGTGCTGGTGGGCGCCGCCGGACGCATGGGGCGCGCGGTGGAACAGGCGGCCGGCGAGGCCGACGGCTTCGAGCTCAAGGCGCGCGTCGTGGCCGCCGGCGACCCGCTGGGAAGCGAGCCGGGCTGGAGCCGCTCGATCGCCGACAGCGTGTCCGCCGGGGACGTCGTGATCGAGTTCAGCAGCCCGGCGGCGGCACGCGAGACCGCGGAGATCTGCGCGGAGCGGCGCGCCGCGCTGGTCTCCGGCACCACCGGGCTCTCGCCCGAGGAGGACGCCGCGATCCAGCGGGCGGCACGCCGCACGGCGGTGCTGCGCGCCGCGAATTTCAGCCTGGGGGTTCTGGCCCTGAGGCGGGCGCTGGCGGCGGCACTGCTGGCGCTGCCGCGGGACTGGGACGTCGAGATCGTCGAGCGCCATCACCGGCGTAAGCTCGACAGCCCCTCGGGCACGGCGATGGCGCTGGCCCGCGAGGCGGCGGCGCTGCGCGAGCTTCCGGCCGAGGCCCTGCGCCACGGGCGGCAGGGCCGCGCCGGACCGCGGCCCGCGGCCGAGATCGGCGTGCACGCCGTGCGCGGCGGCAGCTGGGTCGGGGACCACCTCGTGCTGCTCGCCGGCGAGGGGGAGTGGCTCGAGCTGCGGCACGTCGCCCAGGACCGGGGTGCTTTCGCCCAGGGCGCACTGGCGGCCGCACAATTTGTCGCCACGGCGTCTCCGGGCCTCTATACTCTTGAGCAGGTGCTGACCACCCAGGGCCGCACCCACTAGTCACCTTCCTCGCTTCGGAGTCCCGATGTTCCACCCGCGGTCGGCGATCGCGATCCTCATCGCCGCCCTTCTGCTCGCAGCCACCCCCGCCTCCGCCCAGTGGTTCGGCAAGAACAAGGTCCAGTACGAGGTCCTCGACTGGGCAGTGCTCGAGACGCCGCACCTGCGCCTGCACTACTACGCGGAGGAGGAGAGCCTGGCGCGACACCTCGTGGTGTTCGCCGAGAGCGTGTGCGTCGAATTCGACGGCCGCTTCCGGGTCACGCCGCGCAACCGGGTGCCGTTCCTGCTGTTCTCCGTGCACCACCTGTTCCAGCAGAGCAACGCCACGCCGGGGCTGGTCTCGGAGGGCACCGGCGGCCTCACCGAGCTGATCAAGGGTCGGGTGATGCTGCCGCACACCGGATCGTGGGACCGGCTGCGCTGGGTGACCCGCCACGAGCTCGCCCATGCGTACATGCTCGAGAAGCTCACCCAGGTCATGCGCGAGCACCGCCGCAGCCAGGGCTACCTGCCGCCGCTGTGGTTCATCGAGGGACTGGCCGAGTACTGCGGCACGGACTGGGACGCCGACGCCGAGGGTCTGCTGCGCGATGCCGTGATCTCGGGTGAGGCCCTGCCGCTCACCCGCAGCGACAGGATCCTGGGCACGGTGCTGATGTACAAGGAGGGCCAGTCGTTCCTGCTGTTCCTGGCCGAGCGCTTCGGGCGCGACAAGGTGTTCGACCTGTTCGACAACTGGTACCGGGCCGAGGACTTCGAGACCGCGTTCCGGCTCACCTTCGGCCAGACGGTCCGCGCGCTCGACGAGGACTGGTTCGCGGAGCTCAAACGCCGCTACTACCCGGCGGTGGCCGTGGACCGGTCGGCGAAGGAGACCGGCCGCCGGCTCACGATGCGCGGGCACTACAACCTCGGGCCGCGCGTGCTCCCGGCGCGCGACCACGCCGACACCTCGCTGCGCTTCTGCTACTTCTCCGCCGGCGAGAACGGCATCCACCTGGTCATCAACGAGCCCGGCCCGGGCGGCCGCCGTCGTGACCGCCGGGTGCTGCGGGGCGGGCAGTCGCCGCAGTTCGAGTCGTTCCACCTGTTCCAGAACCGACCCGACGCGTCACCGACCGGCACCATCGTCGTCAGCTCGAAGCGCGGGGGGCGCGACGCCCTCTACCTGCTCGACGCTCGGCGGGGGCGCGTCCGGCGCCGGCTCGAGTTTCCGAACCTGGTCGCGATCAACGACCCGAGCGTGCTGCCCGGCGACAGCGCCGTGGTGTTCTCGGGGCAGGACTACGGCGGGCGCAGCGACCTCTACCGCGCGCGCTGGAGCGCGCACGCCGTCACCCTCGAGCGGCTCACGAACGACGACTTCGACGACGTCGAGCCGCATGCCTCGCCGGATGGGCGCTGGGTGGCATTCGCCTCGGATCGCTGCGACCGCGGCGGCCGGTATTCCCTCTTCCGCCTGGCGCTCGACGACGGGACGCTGGAGACGCTGAGCGACCCGGTGAGCGGAGACGACCGCCAGCCGGTGTACTCCCCGGACGGACGCTGGATCGCGTTCCGTTCGACCCGCGGGGGGACCAGCGACCTCTACCTGCGCCCGGCGGCGCCGTCGCGCGAGGTGCGTCGCGTGACCCGCCTCCTCGGACCGGCGTCGGACCCCGACTGGCTCCCCGGCGGAGGCGGGCTGCTGTTCACCGCCCAGGAGCAGATCGAATTCCAGACCTATCGCGTGGACTTCGATCCGGACACGCTCGAGTACGAGATCGAGCAGCCTCCCGACCGCGCCCCGGTGCTGCCACGCGTCGCCTTCGACGGCACCCCGCAGCGCTACCAGCGCCGGCTCGGGCTCGACCTGGTGCAGAACGCGGTCGCCTACGACCCCGGCCTCGGCGCGACCGGCGGCGGGGGCCAGATCGCGCTCAGTGACGTGCTCGGCAACGAGCAGGTCTTCATCTTCCTCGCCAACGACTCGGACCGCTTCGGAAATTTCTGGGACGGATTCGAGGGCGGACTCACCTACGTCAACCAGGCCCGGCGCCTCAACTACGGGCTGGGCGTCTTCCGCCTGACCCAGGTCTACGACGCCGACCTCGATCTCATCCGGCGCGAGCGGCGAGTGGGCATGGTCGGGCTCACGAGCTACCCGTTCAGCAAGTTCACGCGGCTCGAGGGCTCGGTGCTGGTCCGGCACGCGAGCGACCACCTGCTGCGCCGCGGCGATTTCCAGGACGTGGACCTGGTGTCCAACTTCCTCACCCTGGTCCACGACAACTCCGGCTGGACGATGCTCGGGCCCTCGAGCGGCTCGCGCTTCTTCGTCGCGGCCGGCTTCACGCGCGATCTGTCGTCGGGGGCCGGCGATTTCGGCACGGTGATCGGCGAGTATCGCCACTACGGGCAGTGGGCGCCGCAGCTGGTCTCGGCCACGCGCGGCCAGGGTCAGGTGAGCCTGGGGCGCGACGCGCAGCGCTTCTACCTCGGCGGGCGGGGTTCGCTGCGCGGCTACGATCGCCGCGAGCTGGCCGGGCTCGAGACCGTGCTGCTCCAGCAGGAGATACGCTTTCCGCTCCTGCGCGGCCTGACGCTGGCGGTGCCGGCGCCCTGGGTGTTCCCGACCCTCAATGCCGCCGCCTTCGCCGACCTGGCGTGGGCCTGGGAAGGGGGAGTGGAGCGGCGCCGCGGCAGCGTGGGCACCGGAGTCTACGTCGGCGGCGGCTACTTCCCGGCGATCCGCTGGGACTTCGTGTGGGCGACGCCCGACTTCCGCGAGTACTCCAGGCGCCCGCGCACGCAGTTCACCATCGGCTTCAACTTCTAGGCAGGCTAGCGTCCCGTCGCCTCCGGGCTCGGGGCATGGGCGGCCCGGTGGGGTGAGCCGCCTCGCGGTCGGAGCGGCGGTTTCGCGCCGGACCTCAGCGCCCGGGGTCGAGCGCGATGCCGTCGGGGAGGGAAAGGCCGCCGGCCTGCCAGCGCCGGGTGCCGTCGGCCGTCACCCGGACCACCGCCTTCGCCCCGGGCACGGTCGCCCAGACGTCGCCGGAGGCGGGATCTACCGCCACCTCGCGCACCTCGGAGAGACCGCTCACGCGCAGCACCACCGCGCCGCCGCGGGTCAGTGCCACCAGCTCGCCTGCCCTCGCGTCCGCCACCCAGATGCGCCCGCGCCGCGCGTCCACCGCGACGCCGATCGGACCGTCGAATCCGCCGACGCTGTCGAGCGCCACGCCCGCGGCCGACAGCCGCACCACGCGCCCGAGATCGAACGACGTGACCCACAGCTCGAGGGTGCTGCTGTCCACCGCCACCCGCGAGGGGGCCGGAAGCGGGACCCCCCACAGCGGCGTGCCGTCGCTGGCGAAACGCCGCAGCCGGTTCCCCCCGCGCTCGCACACCACGACCGAGCGGTCGGAAGGCAGCCGCGCGATGCCGATCGGCCGGTCGATGAGCCCGATGGTTGGCGAGGCCTCGAGGCCGCCGTCGTTGAAGTGGAACAGGCGGCCCTGCTCGGGTTCGCACGCCCACGCCGTGTGGTCGACGGAGTCGGTTACCACCGCCCCGGGCTGGCCGGAGACGTAGATGGAGAGCGGCTGGGATGTGCCGGAGGGGTCGTAGAGGATGAGCGAGCCGCCGCCGGTGTCGGTGAACCAGACCTTGCGCGTCGCGGCATCCACCGCCACGCCGGATGGGGAGTCGAATCCGCGCACCCGCGACAGCACGTGGCGGCCGTCGGCGGTGATACGGGCGAGGACGCCGGCGCCGAAATCGGCCACCCACGGCCGCAGCGGACCCGGCGTGGCGATGGCCTCGGCCGGTGCCGAGCCCTCGCCGGAGCGGAAGACGAAGACCAGGCGATAGGCGTGGTCCACTCCGTTGGCGAGCCCGCGGTCGGTGAAGGAGGACGTGAGGGAGCTGAGCACGCCGGTGATGGAGACGAACGGCCCGATGCCACCCAATTGCCGGTAGACCTGGAAGCCGGCGAGATCCGAGCCGGTTTCCGGCTGCCACTCCAGTCGCACCTGGGCGTCGTCGGCCAGCGCGACGAAGCCCTCGGGCCTGCCCCGCGTGTAGGGGTTGCGCAGATCGAACGGATTGAGCCGCTCGCGCGAGCTGCAGCCCGCGACCAGGACGAGGGCTGCTAGAAGCGCAAGGCGAGCGCGCATCGACTGGGGGTCAGCGTGAGCAGGACCCGGGAGGGGGCGGGGGCGCGGATGAAGCGCAGGTAGAGCCCCGCCGCCAGCAGCACTTCCCCGGTGATCAGGGCACTTCCCGCCAGGTGGTCGAAGCGGACCGTCTCGTCGTAGAGCTGGTCGATCCGGTCCGGATCGGTCTCGCGCAGGTAGGCTTCGTAGGTGCGATTGGCGTGGTTGGTCAGGGGGAACGAGGCCGCGACCAGACCCGCCCCGGCCGCGAGCGCGGCATAGGCCCAAGCGTGCGAGTGGCGGGGCGGCGGTGGAATCGGCACCGGCTCGAACGGCGAGGCCGTCCGCGCGGGCGCGCAGGCGGCCGGATCGACGCTGGTGATCAGGAACAGGACCGCGGCTAACGCGGTCGCGGAACGCCTCATGGCGAGCCGACGATCAGGCCGGCAGCCTCTGCGCGAACAAGGCCAGCCGCGCCTTCTGCCGGTTGGCGGCTTCCTTCTTGATGACCCCCTTGGCGACGGTGCGGTCGAGCACCGAGGTGGCGGTCCGGTAGGCAGCCAGGGCGTCCGTCCGGTTCGCCGCTTGACGCACCGCTTTGATCGCCGAGCGCAACCGCGACCGGTTCGCGATGTTGCGCCGCTGGGCCTTGGCGTTGGTAATGATGCGCTTGGCAGCGGACTTGTGGGTCGGCATTCACTTCCTCCTTCGGGGGCGACGCTGGCGAAAAAGCCCACGGACAGTATGCCGGACCGCGGCGCTCTGTCAAGACGCGTCCGCTTCGGGGATTGCCGGGCCGCCTCGGCCGGGTGTACTGTTTTCGCTCCGAGTATCCCCCGTGGTGGGTGGAGGCTCCGATGAGCGCACTGAGCGAAAAGGTGCTGAATCTGCCGCCGTCCCCCGGGGTTTACCTGTTCAAGGACCCCCTGGGGCGGGTGCTCTACGTGGGCAAGGCCAAGAGCCTGTCCCACCGCGTCCGCAGCTACCTGACCGGCGATAACGGCCATCTCCGGCTGGCCGGGCTGATGGCCCAGGCGGCGGACCTGGACACCATCCTCACCGATACCGAGGCGGAGTCCCTGCTGCTCGAGGCCACCCTCATCCGCCAGCACAAGCCCCATTTCAACACCCTGCTCAAGGACGACAAGTCCTTTCCGTACGTCCGGATCAGCGTGCAGGAGGACTTCCCCCGCCTCTCGGTCACCCGCCAAGTGCGTGAGGACGGGGCGCGCTACCTGGGCCCCTACACCGACGTGAAGAACCTGCGCCGCACGCTGCGCGAGATCCGGCGGATCTTCCCGGTGCGCACCTGCCGCAACTTCGAAGACTACCGGCGGGCCGACCGGCCGTGCCTCTACTTCCATATCAAACGTTGCGCCGGGCCGTGTTACAGCCGCGCCCGGGTGGATCGGGACGAGTACCGCGCGTTGGTGGACGGGCTGCTCCTCTTCCTGTCGGGACGGGACCAGGAGCTGCTCGTCCGCCTGCGGGCCGAGATGGAGGAGGCATCCACCGGCCTCCGCTACGAGGCGGCCGCGCGGCGGCGCGACCAGATCGCGCTGCTCGAGACCGCCCGCGTGCCCCAGAAGGTGGTGGGTGGCGGGGGGGGCGACCGCGACATCCTGGGCGTGGCGCGCCACGGTCGCCGCGCCGCCGTCGCCCTGCTGCTGCTGCGGGAGGGCCGGGTGGTGGGGAAGGAGAGCCGCATCCTCGACCACCTCGATACCCTCGACGAGGCCCGGGTGCTGCAGGCCTTCGTCGGCCAGCACTACCTGGGGGGAGCGCCGATCCCGCGTCGGCTGATCGCGGGGCTGGAGCCGGCCGATGCGGAGGCCCTGCTCGAAGCGCTGGGTGAGCGCGCCGGGCGGCGCGTGGAGCTGACGGTGCCCGCGCGCGGACGCGAACGGCGCCTGGTGGCCTCCGCGGAGCGCAACGCCGCGCTCGCCCTCGAGGATCTCGAGGCGCGCGCCGCCGGACGCCGCGCCCGCTTCTCTCCGGAGGTGCTGGAGCTGCAGAAGGCGCTCGACCTGCCGGTGCCGCCGCATCGCCTGGTGTGCTTCGACATCTCGAATCTCGGCGCCGAAGGGGCGGTGGCGGCGGTGGTGGCGAGCGAGAACGGGCAGGCGCGCAAGTCGCTCTACCGCCGCATGCGGATCCGGCACCCCGGTCCCGACGACGTCGCGATGATCGCCGAGGCGGTGGAGCGCTACTGGGCGCGGGTCGAGTCCGGCGAGTTGCCGCGGCCCGACCTGGTGGTGGTGGACGGAGGCGCGGGCCAGGTGGCGGCGGCGCGCGCGGCGCTCGACGGCGTGAGCACGCGGCCGGTGTCGTTGATCGGGCTCGCCAAGCGCGAGGAGACGGTGGTGCGCGAGCGCGCGGCGCCGCTGCACCTGCCGCGGCGCAGCGGCGCGCTGCGCGCCATCCAACGCCTGCGCGACGAAGCTCACCGCTTCGGGCTCGCCTACCATCGGGTGCTGCGCGGGCGCGTGCGGATCGCCAGCGCCCTGGACCAGGTGCCGGGGGTGGGCCCGGCGCGGCGCGCGGCACTGCTGCGCGCCTTCGGATCGGCGTCGTCGCTGCGCGCGGCCGGCCCCGAGGAGATCGCGAGCCGGGCGCACGTTCCGCTGGCGCTGGCGCGGCGCATCGCCGAACGGCTCGGCGCCGCGCCCACGCCGGGGACCGCGGGAGCCACGGTCGTGGCCGAGCGGAAGCGCGCGTGAGGGCCCCCGGTGCGGCCGCACCCGAGCAGGCGCTGCGGGGCGGTCTCGAGGCGTTTCTGGACGAGTTGCGCACCGGCCGGAGGCTCAGCCCGAACACGCTGGACGCCTACGCGCGCGACCTCGCCGACTATCTGGCCTTCGCCCGCCGCCACCGGCTGACCGGCTGGCACGAGGCCACGCCGGTGTTCGTCGACGCCTATTTTGCCCGGCTCATGCGCCGCGGCCTCGCCGGCGCGACCGTGGCGCGGCGCCGCTCGTCGCTGCGCGGGTTTCACGCCTTTCTCGCGCGCCAGGGCGCGCAGGAGGTCGATCCGCTCGCCCAGCTGCCGCCTCCGCGCCGGGAGCGACGCCTGCCCCACGCGCTGCCGGTGGCGGACGTCGAGCGGCTACTGGCCCAGCCCCAGGGAGAGGATCCGCTCCGGTTGCGCGACCGCGCGCTCCTCGAGCTGGCCTACGCCAGCGGCCTCCGGGTCTCCGAGCTGTGCGGGCTCGACCGCTCGCGGCTCGATCTCGCCGAGCGGTCGGTGTCGGTCGCGGGCAAAGGCGGGCGCGAGCGCACGGTGCCGTTCGGACGCGCCGCCGCGCGCGCGCTGCGCGAATACCTCGATCGCGGACGCGCGCCGCTCGCCCCGCGAGCGCGCCACGACGCGGTGTTCGTGAACGCTCGCGGCGGGCGGCTCGGCCGCATGGGCTTCTGGAAGATCCTGCGCGGCTGGGCGCGCGCCGCGGGGATCTCCGGCCGCGTGCATCCGCACGTGATGCGGCATTCGTTTGCCACGCACCTGCTCCAGGGAGGCGCCGACCTGCGCGTGGTGCAAGAGCTGCTGGGCCACGCGTCGGTGGCGACGACCGCCATCTACACCCATCTCGACCGGGGTTACCTGCGGGAGGTGCACCGCACCTTCCACCCTCGACCCTGAGGGACACCGAACCAGGAAGGAGTCACCGATGATGTGGAGCCGTCGGAGGTGGTGCATGGCGGGGGCCGTGGTCGGGCTCGCGCTCGCGGCCGGGTTCGCGGGGCGGGCGGACGCGAAGACGGTGGTGGTGCTGCCGCGTCCCGGGCAGGTCGGCATCGGGATGCAGGGGCAGTTCGGCACGCTGCTGGACGGCGCGAAGCTGGGATCGGAATTCGCGGCCGGTCCCGGGTTGACGGTGCGGCTGCGCTACCGCATGCGCTACGAGCGCGCGATCGGCTTCTCGTTCGAGAGCCAGACCTTCGATGCGCGCAACCCGCAGCCGCCGGACAGCCTCTTCGCCCCGGAGCGGCTCACCTTCATCACGTCGGGTGTGGAGTTCTACAAGCTGTACGGCACCCGCACGCGGACCACCCGCATGCTGAGCCTCGGCCTCGGCCTGGCACAGGTGTCGGAGCGCCTCCGGGACGGCGAGACCTTCTACCCCAACGACGGGCTCTACCTCAGCGCGGGTGCCGGGGTCGAGCGCTTCTTCTGGAACAGCTGGGCCTGGGACCTGAGCGCGCGTTACATGACCGTGTTCCAGAACGGCGAAACCAACCACGACCTCCAGGCCTCGCTCGGCCTGATCTTCTACGCGAGCTACTGATGTCCGAGCCGCTCGCCATCGCGTTCCAAGGGGCCGCGCGCACGGTGACGGGGTCGCGTCACCGGGTGCGCCTCGGCGCGCGATCCTGGCTGTTCGACTGTGGCCTCTCCCAGGGGCATCGGGACGAGGCCGAGGCGATCAACCGCACGTTCGCCTTCGAGCCCGCGGAACTGACGGACGTCGTCGTGTCGCACGCGCACCTCGACCACACCGGCAGTCTCCCGACGCTGGTCGCCCGCGGCTACCCGGGACGCATCCACGCCACCGGGGCCACCACCGACCTGGCCGCAGTCCTGCTGCAGGACAGCGCCTTCCTGATGGAGCGCGATGTCGAGCACGTCAACCGCCGCCGCCGACCTCATCAGCCGCCTCGGCGCCCGCTCTACACGCGGGCGGACGTCGCGAGGACGGTCGAGCGTTTCGTCGAGCACGACTATCACGCGCCGTGGCGCCTGCACCCGGAGATCGACGTGACCTTTTTCGACGCCGGACACATCCTGGGCTCGGCGCTCACCGTGTTCGAGATCTCGAGTGGGGGGCGGCGGTTCCGGCTCGGGATGAGCGGCGACCTCGGGCGGCGCGACCGTCCGATCCTGCGCGATCCGGAGACGCCCCCGGGAGTGGACGCGCTGGTGCTCGAGAGCACTTACGGCGACCGTCTCCACCCCGACCCCGAGGACAACGAACGCCGGCTGACCGAGGTGATCGAGCGCACCGCGGCGCGGGGCGGTCGCCTGCTGGTGCCGGCCTTCGCGGTCGGGCGCACGCAGGAACTGGTCGCCACGATCCACACCCTGTGCGAGCAGAAGCGGCTGTGCGACCTGCCGATCTTCGTGGATAGCCCGATGGCGCGCCAGGCCACCGAGGTCTTCCGCCGCCACCCGGAGTGCTTCGACGCCGAGACCCACCGCCGGTTCGAGAGCGAGGACGGCGCGCCGTTCGGCTTCCGGCGCCTGCGCTACGTCGCCTCGGTCGAGGAGTCCAAGTCGCTCAACGACCGGCGCGAGCCCTGCATCATCATCTCCGCCTCGGGCATGTGCGAGGGGGGGCGCATCCTGCACCACCTCCAGAACGGGCTCGGTGACGCGCGCAACACCGTGCTGTTCGTTGGATTTCAGGCCGAGCACACCCTGGGCCGGCGCCTGGTCGAGGGGGCCGAGACCGTCAGCATCTTCGGCGAGCCGGTGCGCCGGCGGGCGGAGATCGTGGCGCTCGAGGGCTTCAGCGCCCACGCCGACCAGCGCGACCTGGTGCAGTGGGCGGCCGGGCTCGAGCCCTCGCCGCGCGCGATCTTCCTGGTGCACGGCGAGTTGGCGCCGGCCGAGACCCTTCAGGCCCGGCTGCGCGAACGGATCGATGCCGCCGTCCACATCCCCCGCCCCGGAGAGGAGTTCGCGCTATGGAACTGACCGGAACCCGCTACCAGGTCGGCCAGCGGCTGCGCCATCCTCAGTTCGGCGAGGGTCTGATCGTCGAGGTGCACACCGACCGCGGGCGCGAGGTGCTCGAAGTGGTCTTCGAGGGCCGGCTCAAGCGACTCTCGGCCCAGCGCGAGTGGGAGGTGGTGGACGGGCGCATGCCGGTGGCGGCGACCGCCCCATTGCATGCGGCGAGCCGGCACTGGAACGCGCTCGGCGACCGCCTGGTCGAGGGCTGGAGCGCCGAGTCGTACGCGCCGCCGGCCTCCTTCGATCTGCGCGCCGAGGCCGAGCGCTGGGCGGGCTGGGCCGGCACCGCTCGCCTGATCTCGCTCGATTCGCTGCGCGGCGTCGAGCGCTTCCCGCACCAGATCAAGGCCTGCCTCAAGGTGATGCGCGACCTCAATGGGCGCGCGATCTTGGCCGACGAGGTCGGACTCGGCAAGACCATCGAGGCCGGCATCGTGCTCAAGGAATACCTGCTGCGCGGCGCCGTGCGCACCATCCTGGTCCTGGTGCCGGCGTCGCTGTGCGAGCAATGGCGGGCCGAGCTGTGGGAGAAGTTCGAGCTCGATTTCGTCGTGTCGCGGGGTCCGGCCGGGCAGTGGGGCCGGCATCCGCTGGTCATCTCCTCGCTCGAGACCGCCCGCCACGAGCGCCACCGCCGCCGGGTCCGCGGAGCCAACTACGACCTGGTGGTGGTGGACGAGGCGCACCGCCTGCGCAACCACCTCACGCTAGGATGGAAGTTCATCAACGACCTCAACCCGCGCTACCTGCTGCTGCTCACCGCCACTCCGGTGCAGAACGACATGCGCGAATTGTACAACCTGTCCACCCTGGTCCGTCCCGGCACGGTCGGCACCTTCTCGCAGTTCCGGCGGGACTTCCTCAGCGGACACGACAAGCGCAGCCCGCGCAACACGCCGCGCCTGCGTACCCTGCTGGAGTCCGTCATGATCCGCACCCGGCGCGCCGACACCGACCTCACCTTCGCGCCGCGCAAGGTCGAGACGCTGTGGGTCTCGCAGAGCCCGGCCGAGCGCCTGCTCTACCAGCAGGTGAGCGACTTCGTGGCCGAGTCGGTGCGCGCCGACAGCGGCGGGCCCGGGCGCCCGCACTACTTCACGCTCATGGTGCTGCAGAAGGAGATGGGCTCCTCGTGGGCCGCCGCCCGCTCGACCATGGAGCGGCTCGCGCAGCACCCCGACGGGCTCGAAACGCGGCGGCTCAAGGCGCTCACCGCGCGCGCCGCGGAAGTCAGTCGCAGCCCGAGCAAGATCCGCTCGTTGCTGCGGAGCGTGGCGGGGATGGGCGGCGAGAAGTGCATCATCTTCACCCAGTTTCGCGCGACCCAGGACACGATCGTCGAGGCCCTGCGCGAGTCCGGGATCGAGCCGGCCGTGTTCCACGGCGAAATGGGCTGGCGCGAGAAGGAGGAGTCGCTCGAGAACTTCCGCGCGGGCCTGCAGGTGCTGGTGAGCACCGAGGCGGGCGGGGAGGGACGCAACCTCCAGTTCTGCCGCATCGTGGTGAACTACGATCTGCCCTGGAATCCGATGCGCATCGAGCAGCGGATCGGTCGCGTCCATCGGCTCGGCCAGGAGCACCCGGTGAGGGTCATCAATCTCGCCGCGCGCGGGACGATCGAGGCCTACGTGCTCGAGATCCTCGACCGCAAGATCCGGATGTTCGAGCTGGTGGTGGGGGAGATGGAGGAGATCCTCGGCACGTGGCAGCAGCACGGCTCCTTCGAGGACGAGGTGTTCCGGCGCTGGGTCGAGTCCTCCGGTCCGCGGATGCGCAAGCGCCGTTTCGCCGAGCTGGCCCAGCACCTGGTGGTGGCGCGGCGCCTCTACCAGAAGCAGAAGGAGCGACAGAACTGGCTGTTCCCCGTGGTGCCGAAGGAGGATAAGGCGTGATCGCGAGTGCCGCCACCCAGCGCCGGCGCGCGCGAGCGGCGGCGGCGGCGGTGCGCGCGGCCGCGCCGGCGGCCGCGCCCGTCCTGCACCCGGAGTGGCGCGCGTTCGTCGGGCGCTGGCTCGAAGCCGCCGGTTGCACGGTGCGCGACGCGGCGCGCGGCGACTGGGAGGTGGAGCTCTCGCCGGCGCTGCGGCGGCGCTGGCGGCGCCAGCGCGTGCGGCTGGTGTTCGATCCCTCGCGCCCGACCCTGCCGCGCGGGGCGTGGTTCACCGCCCCGGGCAGCGGCGGCGGACGCAAGATCCTCGAGGCGGCACTCGAGGAGCCGCTGGTGACGCGGCGCACCGCGCTGGCCCAGGTGCCGGGAGCGCCGGCGGAGGGACTCGCCCCGGTGTGTCGCGTGCGCGGCCTGGCCTGGGCCGCGCCGCGCCTCGGTCCGGTGCGTTACGAGCGACGCTTCGCATTCCACGGCGTGGTGACGCGCTGGGGCGGGCTGCCCGCCCAGGAGTCGTGGGTGATCCTGCTCGATGCGGACGGCGGCCTGCTCGAAACCGCGATCGGCTCGGCCCTTCCCGAGGTGCGTCCCCGCGAGGGGCTCTATCAGATCGCCGATGCGCTCGATCCCGACGGGCGCGCGCGGATGACCGCGGCGGCGCGGGAGCACTTCGCGCGGCTGCTCGACGAGCGCGAGCGCGAATGGGAACGCGCGGTGTCCCGGCTGCGCGACGACGAGCTGGGGCGGCTGGGGGCGTTCTTCTCGGCCCGCATCGAAGAGGAAGAGGAGCGCCTGCGCCGCCGCAGCTCGAACGGCGAGGAGGGGGATCTCGAGCAGGGGGATGCCACCTCCCTCAAGCTGGAGTGGGAGCGGCGCGCGGCCGAGGTGCAGCAGCGCTGGGCGCTGCGCACCGAGCTGCGCGTCTGGGGCATCGAGGAGTGGTCGTGGCCGGTCGCGGACCTCGAGCAGGAGCTCAAGGCCGGCGCGGTGCGCGTGCGCGTCGCGAGCCGGGTGGACGTGGCACGCGGGCGGCCCGCGCTGCCGGGGTGCCCGAGCTGCGGCGCTCCGGCCGAGATGCTGGTGCGCTCGCGCGGGGCCGTCGCGTGCGTGCGCTGCGCGCCGGAGTGACTCCCGGTCGGGAACGGGGTGGCGCCGGCGCGGGCCCGAAAGAACGGGCCGGAATGCCGGGCGGTCGCGCGGGACGTCGCCCACACGCGGGCGGAGCGCGGACGCCCGCGCTTGACGGACCGCGAGCGAGCGGATACGTTTCGTGCGCTCGAAGCTGGCGCGGCCTCGTTTTGAACTTTAATGCAAGATCGTAATCGGAGGTAGAACTTGACGTTACAGTCGCTGAAACGCGGCGGGTTGGAGGATCCTGGCCACGACCTGCTGGACCGGGTGACCGGCTTCTGGGGCCGCTTCGGCCGGGTGGTGCTGATCGGCGTCGGCGCGCTCGCCGTGGCGGGGGTGCTCGCATTCTTCACCCTGCGCGCCCGGGCCGCGGCCGAAGACGCGGCGGCGGGCCGGCTCGCCGAAGCGTCGGTGCTGTTCTGGCAGGGCAGCTACGACCGCTCGCTCGAGACCGCGAAGCAGATCATCCAGCAGTACGGCAGCACGCCGAGCGGCATCGACGCCTCCCGGCTGGCGGGCGACGACGCGTTCTGGAGCGGCGACTTCAAAGGCGCGATCGGGCACTACCGCGATTACCTCAAGAAGAACCGCCGCGGCATCCTCGCCAACGCGGTGCGCCGCAGCCTCGCCTATGCCCTGGAGAGCGACGGAGTGTACCCGGAGGCCGCGACCACCTATGCGGGGCTGGTGGGCGTGTTCGACCGCGAGTCCTCGGCGGAATTCCTGATGGCGGCCGCGCGCTGCTACCGGGCGATGGGTCAGCCGGCCGAGGCCGTCAAGTCGCTGCAGCGCCTGGTGGACGACTTCGGCGAGACCTCGTACGCGACGCTCGCCCGCGAGAAGCTCGCCGAGGCCCAGGCCGCGAGCCGCTGACCGCGGGTCCCAAGCGGCGGCCGCGGCTCGCCGGGGAATCACGTTGAGCGAGACACCTGCCGTCGACCTGATCTTCCTCTGGCATCACCACCAGCCGGACTATCGCGGCCCGCATGATGGGCGGGGCCTGCTGCCCTGGGTGCGCCTCCACGCCACCAAGGACTACCTCGACATGGCGCTGCGGCTCGAGCGCCACCCCGGGCTCCGCGCCACGTTCAACTTCGTCCCCACGCTGCTCGACCAGCTCGAGAGCGGCCTCACCACGGCGGACGCGCTCATGGAGCTCATCGCGCGTCCGGTGGGCGGGCTCGCGCCGGCGGAGCGCGCCGAGCTCGCGGCGCGCTGCGTGCTGGCGCCGCGGCATGCGCTTCAGCGCTGGCCGCGCTTCCGGGCACTGTGCGATCGGGCGAACGCGACGCGCCACGATCCGTCCGCGCCGGCGCTCAGCGACGCGGAGCTGGCGGCGCTCGAAGCCTGGTTCCTGCTCGCCTGGATCGATCCGATGTTCCACGACGAGCCCGAGGCGCGGCAGGCGCTCGACGAGCCGGGTCCGCTGACCGAGGCGCACGGCGACGCGCTGCTCCTCCTGCAGGCGCGGCTGGCGGCGCGAGTGATCCCGGCCTACCGCGCGCTCGCCGAGCGGGGACAGATCGAGCTGTCGGAGTCCGCCTACTGCCACCCGATCCTGCCCCTGCTCGTGGACGTCGCGAGCGCGCGCCGGGCGAAGCCCGACCTGCGGCTGCCCGCGCTGCCGTTCGCCTGCCCCGAGGATGCCACGCGCCAGATCGAGCGGGCGATCGCGCGCCACGCGCAGGTCTTCGGCTCCCGGCCCCAGGGCATGTGGCCGCCGGAGGGCAGCGTGAGTCCCGAAGTCGCCGAGATCGCGGCCCGCCTGGGGCTGCGCTGGCTGGCGAGCGACGAGAGCGTCCTCGCGCGCTCGCGGCCGGCGCAGCCCCCGCGCGGTGACCCGCGCTACCGCCCGTGGGCGGTGTCCACGCCCGCCGGGGACGTGGCGCTCTTCTTCCGCGATCACGAGCTGTCGGATCGCATCGGGTTCGTCTACCAGCGCTGGAGCGTCGAGGAGGCGGTGTCGGATTTCCTCGCGCGCCTGCGCCGCATCGGCCGCGAGCAGCGCGGCGACGGCCCCCCGGTGGTGAGCGTCATCCTCGACGGGGAGAACTGCTGGGAGTACTACGCGAACGACGGTGGTCCCTTCCTCGACGCGCTCTACGCCGCGCTCGAGGCCGCGCCCGACATCCGCACGCGCACGCCGTCGCAGGTGCTGGCCGAACGGGGGACGCTGCCGCGGCTCGAAGCGCTCCACACCGGCTCGTGGATCGACGCCGACTTCCACATCTGGATCGGCCACCCGGAGAAGAACCGCGCCTGGGATCTGCTGGCGCGCTCGCGGCGGGTGCTGGTCGAGGCGGGCGTGACCGCGGCATCGCATCCCGAGGCCTGGCACGCGATCGATGCCGCCGAGGGCTCGGATTGGTTCTGGTGGCTGGGGGAGGACCACTACACCTCCGACAAGGCGCTGTTCGAGCGCATCTTCCGCGAGCACCTGCAGGCCGCCTTCGAGCGCAGCGGCCACCCGGTGCCGGGGTGGCTCCAGGTGCCGATCCTCGGCGTGCGCGGCCCGCGCGAAGTGTGGGAGCAGCCGCTGGGCTTCCTGCATCCGCAGATCGACGGGCGCCTGTCGGACTTCTACGAGTGGTACGCCGCGGGCCGGCACCGGGTGGACAGCGGCAGCGCGACGCATCGCAGCCGGCGGTGGGTGAGCGAGGTCCACTTCGGCTTCGACGCCACCGCCCTCTATCTCCGACTCGACTTTACCGCCCACCGGCCGCCCGAGCCGGGGCTCGACCTGGTGCTGGAGCTGCTCGCCCCGAACTCGCGCCGGCTCGCCGTGCGCGGCCTCGCCCGGGGGCGGCGCGCGGTGACCTGGGACATGGACGGCCGCGCCGGCGCCCCGGTCGAGGGTGCCGAGTGCGCCCTCGGGAGCGTGCTCGAGCTCGGGGTGCCGTTCGTAGCGCTGGGGCTGGCCCCGGGCGAAGCCGTGGAGCTGGTGCTGGTGCTCCTGCGCGGGGGCGAGCCGGTGGAGAGCATTCCCGGTGACGACGCGGTGCGCTTCACCGTGCCCGATGCCGGCTACGAAGCGTCGATGTGGAGCGCGTGAGCGGCGCGGCTCAGCCCACCCAGACGGTTTTCACGTTGACGAACTCGCGGATCCCCTCGCGCGCCAGCTCGCGCCCGTAGCCCGAGCGCTTGATGCCGCCGAAGGGCAGCCGTGGGTCGGACTTGACGATGCCGTTGACGAACACCGCCCCGGCCTCGATCTCGGCGGCCAGCGACTCGCCGCGCGCCGGGTCGCCGGTCCACAGGCTGGCGCCGAGCCCGAAACGCGAGCGGTTGGCGAGCTCGACGGCGTGGGCCGCGTCGCGCGCCCGCGCGATCGCCGCCACCGGTCCGAAGGTCTCCTCGTCGAACGCCGGCATCCCCGGCACGACCCGCGTCAGGACCGTCGCGGGGTAGAAGAAGCCCGGTCCCTCCGGCACGGCGCCGCCGGCCAACAGCCTCGCTCCGGCGCGCACCGAGCGCCGCACCTGCTGGTGCAGCTCGTCGCGCAGGTCGGCGCGCGCCAGCGGCCCGAGCTGCACGGCGCGGTCCAGCGGGTCGCCGAGCCGGAGCGCGCGCATGCGCTCCACCATCGCCGCCTCGAACGCCTCGGCCACCGGCTCCTCGACGATGAAGCGCTTGGCGGCGATGCAGCTCTGCCCGTTGTTGATGGTGCGCGCCGCCACCGCCTGCTCCGCGACCCGCGAGGGATCGGCGTCGGCGAGCACCACGAACGGGTCCGATCCGCCCAGCTCGAGCACGGTCTTCTTGATCTCGCGTCCCGCCTCGGCGGCGACCGCCGCACCCGCCGCCTCGCTGCCGGTGAGCGAGACCGCGGCCACCGCGGGATGCCGGATCAGCGCGGCGACGCCCGGCGACGGCACCAACAAGGTGGTGAAGCCGCCCGGCGGGAAGCCCGCCTCGCGAAACACCTTCTCGATGGCGAGTGCCGATCCGGGCACGTTGGCGGCGTGCTTGAGCGCCACCACGTTGCCCGCCATCAGCGCCGGCGCCGCACAGCGGAACAGCTGCCAGAACGGGAAATTCCACGGCATCACGGCGAGCACCACGCCCAGCGGGTCGTAGCGCACGAAGCTGCGCCTCGCGTCGCTCGAGACCGGCGTGGGGGAGAGGAACTCGGCGGCATGCTCGGCGAAGTACTCGCAGACCCAGGCGCACTTCTCGACCTCGGCCTCCGCGGCGGCGATCGGCTTGCCCATCTCGAGCGTCATGGTGCGGGCGAACCCGGCACTGCCCGAGCGCAGCAGCTGGGCGGCGCGCCCGAGCAGGACCGCGCGCTGGGCGAGCGGCGCGCGGCGCCAGGAGATGAACGCCTCGCCGGCCGTCTCGAGCATCCGCGCCGCGGTCGCGGCATCGTGCTCGGGGTAGTGGGCCAGCGGCTCCCCGGTGGCGGGATTGATCGCTTGCACGCGCGGAGCATAGCGCATGGCCGGGGGTGCCACGCAGCGGGCGGTGCGAGCCGGTGTCCCGGATCTGGGCGAAGGGTGCGGCAGGTGGGCTCGGGTGGGGACGCGAGCAGGTCGGGTGTCGCTCACGACTCGCGCCGGTCCCGGCCCCGCGCCCGCGCACCGTGTATGCTGGCGACGCTCGGGGGTGAGCCGCGACGCGCGCCGTCCGGGACGCGCGGCCGCGGGTCTCGCGCGGGCGGGGGATCAGGAGGCGGCGATGGGAGAGATCGCACGGATCGTGGACCAGTTGGACCGGGCGTGGCAGGGCCCTGCGTGGCACGGCCCGGAGGTGCGTCTGGCGCTCGCGGGGGTGACGGCGTCGCAGGCGGCGGCGCGGCCGATCCGCGCGGCGCACTCGATCTGGGAGTTGGTGCACCACCTCTACCACGCGGGCCAGATCGTGCTGCTGCGCAAGGACGCGCCGGGGTGAGCGAGGCGGGGGCGGGGGATATCGCGCGCGCGGTCGAGGAGGACGACGCGGTCGTCCTGCTCGACTACGTGCGGACCATGGGCCGGCTCGGCTTCGCACCCCAGGCCGAGGCGATCGCGGTCGCCGGCGGGTGGGCGATCTTCACCGGCCCGGGCGACCCGCTCAACCGCACCGCGGGACTCGGGCTCGCCGGGCCGACGCGTCCCGCGGACCTCGATCGGGTCGAGGCGTTCTACCGCCGCCTCGGGTCGCCGCCGCGCGTCGAGGCGTGCGACCCGACCGATCCCGGACTTCGCGCGATGCTCGAAGCTCGCGGGTACAGCCTCCAGCACGCCTTGCGGGTCTACGCGCTCGAGATCGAGCCGTCAGCCGGCCCTGCCGCGGCCGATCCGGCGCCGGGCGTCGAGGTGGCGCGGGTCGGGCCGCAGGACTACGAGCGCTGGGCGCGGACGGTCACGCACGGCTTCACCGGGGCCGAGGCCGGTCCCGAGTTCGAGCGGGGCCTGCGCCTGGGGCGGACCGCCTGCCGGCGCGACGGCGTGCTGTGCTACCTCGCGCGGGTGGAGGGGGAGGATGCCGGGGGCGGGGCGCTCGACGCCTCGCGCACCCGCGGGCACCTGTTCTCGATGGTCACGCTGCCCGTGTTCCGCCGGCGTGGGGTGCAGAGCGCGGTGCTGCGGGCCCGCGTGGACGCCGCGCGCACGCTCGGCTGCGCGCAGGTCGTGGTCAAGGTCAACGCCGACTCGGACTCGGAGCGCAACGTGCGCCGCGCGGGGTTTCAGCTGGCATACTCCAAGGTGTGCATGACCCTAGACAACACTTGAAGACACCGTCCTGACCGATGGCGCGGCAACGACTCACCGAGCGGGCACGACGGTGATGTCGCGGAACGACACCCCGCCCGCGCGGCCCTGGAGCATGATCGGTCCTGCCGCGCCCTCGTCGCTGTCGAGCGCGTCGCCGGTGATGCCCGGAATCTCCTGGTCGTCGATCACCGTGACGCCGTTCATCACCACCGTCACGCGGCGGCCGATCAAGGTGGCGTCGCAGGTCTGCCATTCGCCCGCGGGGCGGCGCGCGTCGCTCGCCGGGGCGATGAAGCCGTAGAGGCCGGCGTGCCACCCCTCGGCCGGATCCATGCGGTTGTCGTCCCTGAGCTGGATCTCGTAGCGACCGCGCAGGTGGATACCGCTGTCGGCGCCCTCGGCGAGCCGGAACTCGACGTGCAGCCTGAAGTCGCGGAAGCGCCGGCGGCTCACCAGGTCCACGCACGGCGCCTGGCTCGAGAGCACGCCGTCCTCGACGCCCCAGCACGCCTCGCCGCCCTCGTGGCGGCGGCACCAGCCGTCGAGGTCGCGGCCGTCGAACAGCGCGATGGGCTCGCCCCAGCGCGGGCGCGGCCTCGGGGCCAGCCCGGGTGATCGCACCGCCGTCCAGCGGAAGGCCGGGCCGCCGCCGAGCGAGCCCTCGCCCTCGAGCCACGCACCGTTGAAGCGGCCGGTGAAGGTGAGCGTCCCGCCCGGCCGCTCGAACTGTGTGGGCAGGCTGAAGCGGATCTGGCGGTCGGAATACTCGAGCCGGGACACCGGGCGCGCGCCGCCGACCCAGCCGACGTAGCGCATGCCCAGCGTGCCGCCCTGGTCCGCGATTTCGAACCAGGCCGGCAGCGCGCGGTGCGCGGTGTGGAGCGTCAGGTCCCAGCGACCGAGGATGCCGCGACCTTCGGCCCGGGCGACGCCGGAGATCAGGGCGGGCAGGACGAGCAAGCCGAGCGCGAGGACGAGGCCGAGGCTCGAAGCCGGTGGTCGCATGGCGTGGTCTTTCGAGGGAATCGAGCGTTTGTCAGGCGCGAGCGGGAAGCGGGCCCAGTGTAGCGCACCGGCCACCGCCGCCGGATCCGTCCCAGGACGCCCAATCAGCGTGTCGCATAATATCTATTATGTAAACCTGGAGCCTTGGACCGATTCGGATCCGCGGCCCGATTCGGCCGTCGGCACAGCGTCTCGGGCATTCCCTCTCCCGCTGTTGGAACGGTGGGGACGAACGAAGGAGCCCGGCGGCACAATGGCTGGCCGCCGGGCCCAGCGCGAACGAGACGGGCTTACACCGCCCCGAGCCTGGCCTGGCGCGCGCGACGGGCGCGCGCGAAGGCTGACCCCTCTTGGCGAGCCTTCTGCGTGGCCGGCCCGCGCGAGCGGCTCTCGGGCCCCTACTGGCCGCAGTTCACGCAGTCTCCGAGGTAGATTCTCTTCATCGCGATCGTCAGGTCGAGCGCGGCGGTGTTGCCAGGGGAAATGCTGTCGATCAGGAGCAGGAGCATCGTCCGCGCCCCGGTCCTGTTCGTGACGTGCTCGTAGATCAGTGTGCCTGGACCGGTGCCTCTGAGAATCTGAAGTGACAGAGAGGCTCCCGGGACGGTTCCAAACCCGTAGAACTCCGAGTAGGACCCGAGGCGATTGATGAAGTCATTCCACTCCGTGTTCGAGAGGGTCAGCGTCACGTTGGAGTTGTCGTCGTACTTTTCGGGAGGAAGCGCGCACGGCTCGAAGTCCGCGAAGTTGAAGGTCCGCGAAACCCCGTTGAGGCCGAACGTGGGTTTGGATTTCGCCTCCCCGATCCAGCAGAACCGCATCTCGTAGTCCGCGTACTCCGTGGGGCTTCCGGCCACGATGGATGGGTACGAGACGCATGTCGCTGCCTGCAAGCTGCGCGGCAGACCCGAAATCAGGATGAGCGCGAGCATCACTGCCAGTCCGACCGCTCGCCGCCGGCCGAGCACCAACAGCCCCCCTGCAAGTAGAAGACCGGCCAGCAGCGCGTAACCCAACGGTCCGAGGGCCGGGAGGACCTCGTAGGTGATGATGTAGCCGGGATCCTCCCCGTTGCCGGGGGGAGGGATGAGGATCGGATCGACGTCCACGGTTTTCCCTCCCTCGCGGTTCTTCTTGGCGTCCGCCGCCACTTTCTCCGGGCAGATGGGATTGCCGTCCTTGGTGTGAGTGTCCTTGAACTTGGTGACCGCGGTTCCAAAGGTCGCCGAGGGATCCGCCGGAGGATTGCCGCCTGCGCCCCCGGTCACCGTGATCTTCTCGGCGCCGCCACTCGTGTTCTCGTACTTCCACGTCATGCAGCCCAGGACCGTGCCGTCGTCGGCGCAGATGGCGCAGGTCTCGAATTCCGCCGTGAACTTGTCCTTGCCGTTCTTGGGCACGTTGGCGTGCGGTTTGTCCCGCAGCTTCGCGTCGACCACGGTCGCACCCGCCTTGCTTCCCTGCTGATTGCCCTTCAGGTTGTCCTGAGGATTGTCGTCGCCGTTGTAGTAGTGATCCTTCTCGCAGAAGTTGTGATCGATACTGGTATTGCCGGCCACGGTCGTGATGTCGTTGATTGCGTATGCGTCCCAGTCCTTGAATGGACAGTCGACGGCATTGGATCCATCCGCGTCGCTCAGCGTCGGTTTGACGGTCTGGCTCAGGAGGACCTTGGCGCAATTCACCGCGGGCGTGTAGGTGATGTCGATTCTCGGCGGGGAGACCGTGTTGTCGACTGTCGTGGTGAATGTCCCGCTTGCGGCACGCACGGGAGTTAATGCCGATCCGGACAACAGCAGCGTGCCGATGAGCGCGGAGATAATCGTGGCGGGTGTCGGGAGGTGGCGGCCCATAAAACTCTCCTTTCCGTGCAGGTGCGAATCTCACCGTGAAGTGAGTCTACTGCCGTCGCGGGGGCATCAAGAGTGAAATCGATCCGCCGCTCACTTTCGGTTCACTTCTTGTGCAAACGGTTGGCGGGGACGCCGGGGGCGGGATGGGGTCCCTCATGGCGTGCTGCATTCTGCGGCACTTCGTGGCGGAGTCCGACGGCCCGGCGGCCGCGCACCGGGAGCGGGGGGTGGCGCCCCGCGTAGGTCGCGTGCCGGGTCCCCCGGCCGAGTCCGACGCCCGGCCCTCGTCCAGGTCGCGCCGGCGTCCAGGAGCGCCGGATACGCGAGACGCCGATCGGCAGCGGCCGCCGGAGCCGTGCCCGGCCTCCACGCCAGGGCGAGATGCGGGGCCGCCAGGAGACCGGGGACCAGCGCGAGGCGTCGGCCGGCCTTCCACCAGACCATCGCGAGTCTCCCCCGCGGTGCTCGAGCGGGTCCGCCCGCCCTCCCGCCCCGCCCTGCGCCGCGGCGAACGCCACGCGGCGCCAGCGCCTACTTGCCGGCGCTCAGCGCGCGCCCAGCACCAGGTTGACGAGCTTGTCCGGGACGAAGATCACCTTGCGCACCTCGGCGCCGTCCACGAAGCGCCGGACGCGCTCATCGGCGAGCGCCGCCGCCCGGGCGTCGGCCTCGGCCACGCCGCGCGGCAGCTCGAGCGTGGCGCGCAGCTTGCCGTTGACCTGGACGGCGACCGTGACGCTGTCCTCGACGACGAGCGCCGGGTCGAAGGCAGGCCACGCCGCGTAGGCCAAGCTCTCGCGGTGGCCGAGGTGCCGCCACAGCTCCTCGGCCAGGTGCGGGGCGAAGGGCGCCAGCAGCAGCACGAACGGCTCGAGCAGCGGGCGCGGCCGGGCCTCGAGACGCGTCGCCTCGTTGACGAACACCATCATCTGGGCGATGGCGGTGTTGAACTTGAGCGCCTCGAGGTCCTCGGTGACCTTCTGGATGGTGCGGTGGAGCACGCGCAGCGCCGCGGCCGGCGGCTCGGACTCGTCCACGTGAAGGCGGTCATCCTCGCCGACGTAGAGCCGCCACACGCGGTCGAGGAAGCGCGTGATCCCCTCGACGCTGTTGGTGTTCCATGGCTTCGACGCCTCGAGCGGCCCCAGGAACATCTCGTAGAGCCGCACCGCGTCGGCGCCGAAGGCGTCCACCACCTCGTCGGGGCCCACGACGTTGCCGACCGACTTGGACATCTTCTGGCTGTCCTCCCCCAGGATGGTGCCCTGGTGGACGAGCTTCATGAACGGCTCGGGCGTGCTCACGACGCCGATGTCGAACAGCACCTTGTGCCAGAACCGCGCGTAGAGCAGGTGGAGCACCGCGTGCTCCGCGCCGCCGACGTAGAGGTCCACGGGCATCCAGTAACGCTCGGACTCGGGATCCACGATCCGGTCGGGATTCTCGGGATCGAGGAAGCGCAGGTAGTACCAGCACGAGCCGGCCCATTGCGGCATGGTGTTGGTCTCGCGCCGTGCCGCTCTCCCGCTCCTGGGGTCGGTGGTCTCCACCCACTCGCGCAGTGCGGCGAGCGGTCCCTCGGGCTTCTCCCCCGTGCCGGCCGGGCGGAACTGGTCGGTCTCGGGAAGCCGCACCGGAAGCAGCTCCTCGGGCAGTGCGACGGGCTCGCCGTCCACCCACACGATCGGGAACGGCTCGCCCCAGTAGCGCTGGCGCGAGAACAGCCAGTCGCGCAGCCGGTAGTTGACCGCACGCCGGCCCTGGCCGCGCGAGGCGAGCCACTCGGTGATCTTGGGAATCGCGCGCGCGGCCTCGAGGCCATCGATCGAGAAGCTGCGGTCGGGCGCGGTCGAGTTCACCGCCACCCCGCGCTCGAGGTCCACGTACGCCGCCTCGTCCACGTTCCCGCCGGTGACTACCTCGCGGATCGGCAGATGGAAGGCGCGCGCGAACTCCCAGTCGCGCTGGTCGTGGCCGGGCACCGCCATGATCGCCCCGGTGCCGTAGCTCATCAGCACGTAGTCGGCGATCCAGACCGGGAGCTTCTCGCCGTTCGCCGGATTGATCGCGTGGCCGCCGGTGAAGACCCCGCTCTTCTCTTTGGTCAGCTCGGCGCGCTGGAGGTCGCTCTTGCGCGTCGCGGCCTCGCCATAGGCCGTGACCGCGGCGCGCTGCGCGGGCGTGGTCACCACGTCCACCAGCGGATGCTCGGGCGCCAGCACCATGTAGGTGGCGCCGAACAGCGTGTCGGGGCGGGTGGTGAAGATGCGCACGTGGCCGGGATGCCCGTCGAGGGCAAAGTCCACGTCGGCCCCGACCGAGCGCCCGATCCAGTTGCGCTGCATCTCGAGGGTGCTCTCCGGCCAGTCCACGAGCTTCAAGTCCTCAAGGAGGCGATCGGCGTAAGCCGTTATCTTGAGAACCCATTGGCGCATCGGCCGGCGCACGACATCGAACCCCCCCACCTCGCTCTTCCCGTCCACGATCTCCTCGTTCGCCAGCACCGTCCCGAGCTGGGGGCACCAGTTCACCGGGACCTCGGCGACGTAGGCCAGCCCGCGCTCGAAGAGCTTGAGGAAGATCCACTGCGTCCAGCGGTAGTAGGCGGGGTCGGTGGTGTTCACCTCGCGGTCCCAATCGTAGGAGAGCCCGAGGCGCTTCATCTGGCGGCGGAAGTTGGCGATGTTGTCCGCCGTGGTCTTCGCCGGATGCACCCCGGTGCGCACCGCGTATTGCTCCGCCGGCAGGCCGAAGGCGTCCCAACCGGTGGGATGCATGACGTTGAACCCGCGCATGCGCTTGTAGCGGCTCACGATGTCGGTCGCGGTGTAGCCCTCGATGTGCCCGACGTGGAGCCCCGCGGCCGAGGGGTAGGGGTACATGTCGAGGCAGTAGTACTTGGGCTTGTCCGAGCGGTCGGGCGTGCGGAAGACGCGGCGCTCCTCCCAGAAGCGCTGCCAGCGCGGCTCGACATCGGCGAACGGGTATCGGCTCACGGATGGTCCTGTGATGGTTCGGGGGGCGCGAACGCTATCACCGGCGCCGAGCCCGCGGCAAGCGCGTGCTGCCACCGGCCTCAGCCCTGGCCCGAGACCGCCCTCGTCACCTGCTCCAGCACCGCGATCGAATCGGCGCGCCCGCCCTTCCACGCCGCCTCGGCGCGGAACAGGGCGTCCATCGCCCGCGACAACCCCGGGGGCGGCACCCGGCGGGCGAGGGCGAAGCTGAGGTCGCGCCAGCGCGCCCATCCCCCGAGGGCGCCCCCCACCAGGTTCGAGAGAGCGAAGAGCACCGTGCCCTCCCCCACGCCGCTCGCGAGCAGCCGCCCGAGGCGCTGGGCCGCGAGCCGCGGCTGCCCCAGCGCCACCGCGCCGAGGTACGCGGGCAGGTCGGCGCCGACCGTGGGGCGCAGCAGTGCGGCGACGTCGGCGGGCGCGATGCGGCGCGGCCCGGAGCCGCCGGCGAGCGTGCACAGCTTGTCGAGCTCGTTGAAGAACGCCAGGGTGTCGCCCTCGCACGCGTCCACCAGCGCCTCGATCACCCCGGGCTCCGCCCCCACGCCTTCCTGCGCGAGGCGGCGCTCGCCCCAGCGCGCGAGCGCGCGCCGATCCGCGGGCCACGCCACCCAGCGCGCGGCGCTGGCGGCGCGCAGCGGCTCCAGCGTCTTGCGCGGGCTGTCGGCTTCGGACTCGACCAGCACCAGGCACGAGGCGCCCGCGGGGTGCGCGAGTCCGGCGGCAAGGGCAGCGACCTTCTTCTCGCTGCGGCCCAGGTCCTCGATCTCGAGCACGATGTGGAGGTTGCGCGGGCTGAACAGCGAGGCGCTCTGGTGCGCGGCGAGGATCTCCTCCACCCCGCTCTCGGCGGTGCGGAACACGCGCCCGATCGGCGCCTCGGGGCACGCCTCCGCCCACGCGCGGCGCCACGCGGCGAGGAACGCCGCCTTCAGCGGCTCGCTCGGGCCCTCCAGGTAGAGCGACGGCGGGAACTCGCCGCGATCGGCGCGGGTCAGCAACTCGAATCCGTCGGCGGTCGCGGGCCGCGCCGGAGCACCCTTGCGCGCCGGCCGGCGCGCCGCGGCGCCGGCGCCCTGGCTACCAGCCTTCGATGCTGCGGCTGAGGATTTCGTCGGCGATCTTGTCGATCGCTTCTTTGCGTCCATCGAGCTCCGTCTTCGCGGTCTGGCCCGGCACGTCCTGCACGTAGTAGTTGGCGGTCTTGAGCAGGTTGGGCTCGTTCCAGATCTCGCGGTTCTTCACCTGGTCCTTGAACACCGCCGAGACCCCGATGCTCACGCGGTACTCCTGCGCCCCGGTCTGGGCGGTGAAGCCGAACACCGAGTTCTGGTAGCTGACGATCCGTCCGCGGATCACCGCGTCCGCCGAGCGCTCGTCCACCACGCGCAGGTGGTTGTCGGCCACGAAGCGCGCGATCACCGCGTTCGTGACGTCCTGCTCCAGGGTGTACTCGGTGGTGGCGTTCTCGAACACCGGGATCGCCACGGTCTTGATGTGGGGAGGCAGCAGCGCGCTGGTGGTGGTGTAGGCGCACGAGCCGCACGTCGCGGCCGCGCACAACACCCACAGGCCCAGGGTCGACGTGCCGATTCTCACCACGTGCGGGCGCCTATTCGGTCGGGGTCGTCGCCTCGCTCTCCGGCTGGATCTCGTAGAGCTTCATCCGGTAACGGAGCTTGTCGCGCTTGAGGTTGAGCAGCTCCGCGGTGCGACTCTGGTTCCACTTGGTAGCATACGAGGCGCGCAGAATCAAGGCTCGCTCCAGCTCCTCGATCACGGCCTCGAACGGGATGCCGCTTTCGGCAAGGGCCCCGCTGAGGTACTCGTCGACGCGTTGACCGAGGGTGACCTCGACGCCGGGCCGGGTGCGCGGCGCGAGCTTGAGGTGCCGGGGCTCGAGCACCTCGCCCACCTCGAGCAGCACCGTGCGCTCGAACAGGTTCTTGAGCTCACGGATGTTGCCCGGCCAGGGATAGTCGGTGAGCATGCGCTCGGCGCCCGGCGAGATCTCGCGGAACGGCTTCTTGAACTGCTTGGCAAACCGCTCCATGAACAGTCGCGACAGCGGCACGATGTCGTCCTTGCGCTCGCGCAGCGGCGGGACGTAGAGCGGCACCACCTTGAGGCGGTAGTAGAGGTCCTCGCGGAAGCCCCCCTCCCGCACCCGCTTCTCGAGGTCCTGATTGGTGGCCGACATGATGCGCACGTCCACGGTGATGTCCTTGGTGCCGCCGACGCGCTTGAAGTTCCGGCGCTCGAGCACCCGCAGCAGCTTGACCTGGAGCATCGGGTTCATCTCCCCGATCTCGTCGAGGAACAGGGTGCCGCCGCTCGCCAGCTCCATCAATCCCTGCTTCTGCGCGCGGGCGTCGGTGAAGGCGCCCTTCTCGTGCCCGAACAGCTCGCTTTCGAGCAACTCGCTGGGGATGGCGGCGCAATTGATTTCGACGAACGGATGGGCGTGTCGCGCACTCATGCGGTGGATGAGGTTGGCGAAGTACTCCTTCCCGGTCCCGCTCTCGCCCTCGATGAGCACGCTGGTGGTGTCGCCGCGCGCCACCTGCTCGGCGATCGCGTAGGCCTCCTGCATGCTCGGACTCGACGAATGGAGGTAGTCCTCGTCGGCAAAGGCGCCGTGCCTCAGCCGCTTGATCTCGAGCCACAGTTTGTGGGCTTCGAGCGCGCGCGCCACCAGGGCCAGCAGCTCCTCGTTCTGGAACGGCTTCTTGACGAACCAGAAGGCCCCGGCGCTCATCGCCTCGACGGCGGTTTCCAGGTCGCCGAAGGCGGTCATGAGGATCACCGGCAGCTCCGGCTGGGCCCGCTTGATCTCGCGCAGCATCTCGATGCCGTTCCCGTCCGGAAGCTTGAGGTCGAGCACGACCAGGTCCGGGAGGTCGCTGCCCAGCGCCTCGCGGGTCTCGCGGATCGAGCCGGTGGAGCGGACCTCGAAGCCCTCGTCCTCGAGGGCCTTTCGGACGAAGTGCCGGATCGACTCCTGGTCGTCGACCAGCAGGATGTTCGCCTTGCTCATGTGCTGCCTCCGTTGATTTCGGGCGGAAGTTCCACGACGAAAGTGGTGCCGCGTCCCGACTCACTGTGGACGCTGAGCGTCCCACCGTGACGCTTGACGATGTCGTAGCTGACGTAGAGGCCGAGCCCGGTGCCACCGGGCTTGGTGGTGAAGAACGGCTCGAAGACGTTCTGCAGCTGATCGGGACCGATGCCCGCGCCCTGGTCGGTGATGCGCACCACGACGCCGGGGGCGCCGAGCGGGCGCGCCCGGCGCCCGCGGGGCGTCGCGGGCGCCGGCGCCGCGGGAGCGATCGAGACCTCGATCGCACCGCCCTGGACGGAGGCCTCGACCGCGTTCTTGAGCAGGTTGATGAACACCTGCTCGAGCTGGTCGGCATCCTGCGCCACCGGCGGCGTGCGCGGGGAGACGGTGAGGCGGGCCTCGACCTGCCGCTCGGCGATCTGGGCCCCGAGCACCTGGAGGGCGCGGCGCACCGTGTCCTCGACCGGCGCGGTGCGCGCCTGCAGGCCGCGCGGATGCGTGATGTCGAAGAGGTTCTGGACGATGCGATCGAGGCGCTCGATCTCGGCGCGGATGAAGTCCAGGTTCTCGCGCTGCGGCCCGTCCTGGGCCAGGGCGCGCGCCAGGTACTGCACCCCCGCCCCGATCCCGGTGAGCGGGTTGCGGATCTCGTGGGCCACGCTCGAGGTGAAGCGGCCGAGCGCGGCGAGGCGGTCGAGCCGGCGCGCGTGCTCCTCCGCCCGCTTGAGCGGCGTGAGGTCCGCGAAGGTGGCGATCGCGCCGTAGACGTTGCGCTTTTCGTTCCGCAGCAGCGAGGTCGTGAGGCTCACCGGCAGCGGCGAGCCGTCGCGGGTGCGCAGCAGGATCTCCTCGCGCAGCGACTCGCGCCCCTGCTCGAGGGTGGCCTGGAGCGCCTGCTCGCCCTCGGTGCCGAACAGGGCGCCGAACGGCTGCCCCAGCACCTCCGCCTCGGAGTGGCCGAGCAGGTTCTCGGCGGCGCGGTTGAAAGTGAGAATCTCGCCCTGCATGTTCACCGCCACCAGGGCGCTGGCCATGCTGTCGAGGACGTGTTCGCGGAAGCGTTCGCTCTTGCGCAGGTCCTGGTAGAGCCGGGCGTTCTCGACCACCGGGGCCACCGAGAGCGCGATGGACTCGAGCAGGGTCACGTCCACGCTCGCCAGCGGCGGCGTCCCGGTGCGGCGGGCGATGCCGATCACGCCCAGCGGGGGCAGCAGCTCGCAGCCCAGACAATGGCGCTGGCGCTCGTCGCGGTCCGCGGCCCACGCGGCGGCATCCGCCCCCGGCGGCGGCACCATGAGGTCCATCTCCCCCACGATGCAGCGCGCCCCGCACACCTCGTGGGGTGCTCCGGCGCCGGTGAGGGCGTGGCTGCGCTGGAGCGGCACGCACACGGTGGCGCCGAGCTCGGCCAGGGCGTCCTGCAGCTCGTGCCCGTCGGGCAGCACCGCCGGCGGGTGCTCCCGCGGCGCGTGGTGCACGGTGGTTCGGTTCAGCCACAGCGCGCGCGCGATGGCTCCGTGGTCGCCGAGCAGCGGCAGCTCGACCTCGACGCTGCGCTCGCGCTCACCGCGGTGCCAGGTCCAGGTGCCCTCGAGCTGGCGCGCATCGCGGTTGACCAGCAGCAGGAACACGTCCGGGAAGCCGAAGGCCCGGCACAGGTAACGCGTCACCGTGCGCGCCGTCTCCGCCGCGTCGAGCGCGGAGACCATTCCGCTCGTGACCTCGCGCAGCGACACCAGCTGGACGTTGGTCTCGATCAGCCGGCGGTGGCTGCGCTCGAGTTCCTCGACCAGCTCCCCGAGGGTGCGGATGAGCGAGGGGCCGTCCTCGAGTTCGAGCGCGGACGGCGGGTCCGGCCAGCCCGAAAGCCCGCGGACCTCGTCGACCCGACGCAGCAGGTCGCGCAGTGCATCTCGATGCGAAACGGGCATGCTCCTCGTGCCCGAGCGGCGGCGCAGGGGCGGGCCGTCGCTGGAGTATTCGGAAATCGCCGGCGCGCCCACCTGAGGGCGGGGAGGCGCGACGCGCCGGGGGATGGTGCGGGCTACGAGTCGGTGAAGTCGCGCACGGTGGCGGCGACGTAGCGGATCTGGTCCTCCGTCAGTTCGGGGTAGATCGGGAGCGCGAGCGTCTCCTGCGCCGCGGCCTCGGCATTCGGCATGTCCCCCGGCTTGTATCCCAGCATGGCGAAGCACTTCTGCACGTGGAGCGGCACCGGGTAGTAGATCTCGGAACCGATGCCGCGGTCGGCGAGATGCTGCCGGACCTCGTCGCGCTTCTGCAGCCGGACCACGTACTGGTTGTAGATGTGCCGGGTGCGCGGATCGTGAAACGGGCGGCCGACGCGCGAGCCCTCGAACAGCTGGTTGTAGAGCGCGGCATTGCGGGCCCGCGCCTCGCTCCAGCGGTCGAGGTGGCGCAGCTTCACCCTCAGGATCGCGGCCTGCAGGGCGTCGAGCCGGGAGTTGGTGCCGACCAGCGTGTGGTGGTACTTGGGGCGGGCGCCGTGCTCGCGCAGCAGGCGCGCGCGGTCGGCGCGCTCGGGGTCCTGCGAGACGATCATGCCGCCATCGCCCGCGCCGCCGAGGTTCTTGGACGGGAAGAACGAGAAACAGCCGAAGTCGGCGATCGAGCCGGCGCGCTTCCCCTCCCACTCCGAGCCGATCGCCTGCGCCGCGTCCTCGATCAGCCAGACGTGGTGCTTGTCGCAGACACTGCGCACCGCGGCGAGGTCGCAGCACTGGCCGTAGAGATCCACCGCGATCACCGCCTTGGTGCGCGGCGTGACGGCCGCCTCGAGGCGGTGGGGGTCGAGGTTGTAGGTCCGCGGGTCGATGTCCACGAACACCGGAGTCGCGCCGACGTTGGCGACGACCCCGGCGCTGGCGAAGAACGAGTAGGCGCTGGTGACGACCTCGTCGCCGGGTCCGACGCCGAGCGCGCGCAGCGACAGCAGCAGGGCATCCGTGCCGGAGGCGCAGCCCACGCCGTGCGCGCACTGCGAGTAGCGGGCGACCTCCTCCTCGAGGGCCGCCACTTCGGGTCCGCCGATGAAGCGCGCGCTCTCCATCACGCGCCGCACGGCGTCGTCCACGTCGCGCCGGATGTCGGCGTACTGCGCCTTGAGGTCGAGCAGCGGCACGGTCATCGCCGCGCGGGTCGGCATCGCGCACATGGTGTCAGGTCCTTTCCATGGGTCAGGAATCCACCCAGCCCTGGTTTTCGAGCCACTGTTCGACCGGCACGTCGCGCCAGCGCTTGGCCGGCGCGCCCATCACGATGGTGCGCGGCGCGACGTCGCGAGTCACGACCGAGCCGGCGGCCACCAGGCCGTCCTCGCCGATCGTGACCCCGGGCAGCACCACGGCGCCGGCACCGACGCGACCGCCGCGGCGCACGGTGACGCCCTTGAAGTGCTTGAAGCGCTCGGCGGTGCGGCCGACGTAGTTGTCGTTGGAGGTGACCACGCCGGGTGCGACGAACACGCGGTCCTCGAGCGCGGAGTAGGCGGTGATGTAGCACTCGCTCTCGAGCTTGCAGAACCGGCCGATGGTGCAGAAGTTCTCCACCGTCACCCCGCGGCCGACGATCGTGCCGCGGCCGATCGAGACGTTCTCGCGCACCGTGGCGAGATCGGCAATCAGCACCTTGCCCTCGATCGTGGCGCCGCGGTACAGCACCACGCCGGTGCCGACGATCGCCAGGTCGCCGAGCGTCAGCGGCGGCAGGGCCTGCTCCTTGGTGGTCGCCGAGTTGGCGGCGCGCATCGGCAACTTGCCGAGGCTGGCGTGGTCGTCGATCCGCACGTCGTTCCCGACCACGGTGTCGGCGTGGATGACGACGTGGTGTCCGATGCGGCAGCCGGAGCCGATCCGCGCCTGGGCGCCGATGACGCAGTACTCGCCGAAGGTGGCGTCGGCGGCGACCGTCGCGCTCGGATGGATCATGCCGGTCACGCGACCTCCTGGGTCGCGGGAGCGATCGCCACCGGTGTTCCGCCCGCGTCGAGCGAGGCCTGGGCCGCCGCCAGCACCTTGACGACCCGCAGGCCATCGGCGCCGTCGGTGAGCGGGGTGCGACGGTCGCGGACGCACTCGAGGAAGTGCCGGCACTCGAGGGTGAGCGGCTCCTGCAGCGAGATGCGCGGGATGAGGATGTCGCCGCTGCGCACCGTGAGCGAGTCGCCGTAGGAGACCACCTCTCCTCCGCGGTCCACGCCCTTGTCGTAGATCTTGATCTTCTCGCTGGCCTCCATGTCGTCGAACACCACCATCTTCCGCGAGCCGACGACCGTGAACTTGCGCAGCTTGTGGGGATCGAGCCACGAAACGTGGACGTGGGCGATCCGTCCGCCCGGGAAGCGCAGGTCCACGAAGACCACGTCCTCGACCTTGCCCTGGAGGAACGCCGAGCCGCGCGCCACGACGTCGAGCGGCTCGACCTCGAGCAGGTGCAGGATCACCGAGAGGTCGTGCGGGGCGAAGCTCCACAACGCGTTCTCGTCCCGGCGCACCTTGCCCAGGTTCACCCGCTGGGAGTAGATGTAGAGGACGTCGCCCAGGTCGCCGCTCCGCACCAGCTCCTTGAGGTAGCGCACGCCCGGGTGATAGAGGAGCAGGTGCCCGACCATCAGCACGCGCTCGCGCTCGCGCGCGAGCCGGACCAGCGCCTCGGCCTGGTCCACCTGGAGGGCGAGCGGTTTCTCGACGAAGACGTCCTTGCCCGCCTCGATCATCGCCCGGGCGACGGGATAGTGGCTCACCGCCGAGGCGGAGACCACGACCGCCCGCACCGCGGGATCACCCGCGATCTCGGCGACGTCGGCAACCGCACGCGCGCCGGGGTACCGGGCGGCGGTACGCGCGAGGTGCTTGGGGTCGGTGTCGCACAGGGCGACCAGACGCGCCTCGGGCAGGCTGGCGAAGTTGCGCACGAGATTCGCGCCCCAGTCGCCGGTGCCCACCACCCCGATGCCGATCGGATCCGCCACCGTTTCGCCTCTCCTTCCGCCCACAGCACGATGCCGGACGCCCATCCCGGCGTTCGGCGGCGCGCGAGTCTAACAGCGGTTCCGGCGGAGGGTCAACGCAACCGAGCGGCGAGCGTCGCTCTGGACCGGCCGGCGCCGCTCCACGCGGGCCGCGCGCGGCGGCCGTCGCATCAGGCGGCCCGGTCCATGGTCGTCGCCACCCGGTTCCGCCCCGCCTTCTTCGCCCGGTAGAGGGCGCGGTCCGCGGCCTGGATCAGCCCGTGGGCGTCCGCCGCGTCGTGCGGATAGGTCGCCACGCCGAGGCTGATGGTGATCTTCCCGGCCTCGGCGAGCGGAAAGCCATGGTTGGCGATGGACTCGCGCATGCGCTCGGCCACGATCCGCGCTCCCTCGCGTTCGGTCTGCGGCAGGATCAGCGTGAACTCGTCGCCGCCGTACTTGGCGATGATGTCGAACGAGCGCACCTGCGCCAAGAAACGCGCGGCGATCTCCTTGAGCAGGGAGCTGCCGCGCAGGTGCCCGAACCGGTCGTTGTAGCCCTTGAGGTTGTCCACATCGATCATGACCAGCGAGAGGTCCTGCCGGTAGCGGCCGGCGCGCTTGATCTCGCGGCGCAGCGCGCTCTTGAGGTAGCGGAAGTTGTACACCTGGGTGAGGTCGTCGGTCACGGCGAGCCGCTCGAGGCTCTCGGAGAGACGCAGGTTCTCGAACGCCAGCGACGTCCAGGCGGCGAGCAGCGAGACCAGGCCGATGTCCTTGGGGCCGAACGGACGCTCCCCGCGTCCGCGATAGACCGCGAGGCTGCCCCAGAGCTGCTCGCGCTGGCGCAGCGGCACGAACAGCGCCGGCCCTCCCGCCACCCCGGGGCAGCGGTCCTCGGCGGTGAGGTGGCCGTCCTTTTCGACGTCGGCGACCATCACCGGAGCGCCGCCGCGGCCCAGGAGACGCAGGAACTCGGTGCCGCCGGGCGGATCCTCGATGGCCTCGACCTCGCGCATGCCGCGCCGCAGCCAGTAGCGCTCGATCCGGCGTCCGCGCGTCGCCTGGACCACCGCGCCGCGGCCCTCCACCATCAGCAGGGCGGTCTCGAGCACGCGCTGGATGAGCGCGGGACGCGTGCGCGCGGCGGGACGGCCGCCGTGCTCGGTCAGTGCCTGGAGAACCCGTTGCGGACTCGGCATGCGCGTCGCGTCCTTGCTTGAGTGAACAAAGGAGGAGGTGCACTTCGGATACGCAACGCCTATGCCAACGAAAATCAGGGTTTACGCCCGCGGGGGAGGTCCGAGAAAGCGAACCAGCAGGACCAGCGCGCGGGCCCCGAACACCAGCGCCCCGCCAGCCAGCAGCCACCCCATCCCGGTCCGCTGCCAGGGCTCCAACGGCAACTGGTCCTGGTAGTTGACGAATACCCACAGGCCGTAAGCCAGGGCGATGAACAGTGCGGCGGATACCAGCGCCTGGGCACCGGACCAGAGCCTCCACTCCCCCTCGCGCCCGGAGGCGGCCTGGGGCATTTCGCGCCGTCCGGCCCCCCACCCGCTCGCATTTTGCACGTCTCCCGCCGGGACGAACCTAGTCTCGCCGGCGGCCGCCCGGCGACGGGTCACCCACAGGCGGGTGGCCCCGAGCAGGAAGCGGGTGCTCGCCCCCCGCCCGAACCCCGCCTCCAGGAGATCGCGCTCGAATTCGTCGCCAGAGCCGAACTCGAAAATCGAGCGGCCGAGGTAGACGTAAGCGCTGGGGTCGGGCGAGAGCCGGCCGAGCGCGGCCACGACGCGCCGCAGGAAGAACGCGTGCAGCGGGCGCAGCATCCCCGGTGCCGGCGCGGTGGCCTCGAGCACCGCCAGCGTGCCCCCCGGCCGGATCACCCGCGCCAGCTCGGCGAGCGCCGCGCGGCGCGGGCGCAGGTTGCGCATGCCGAACGCCAGCGTCACCGCGTCGAGCGCGGCATCGCGCAGCGGCAGGTGGAACGCGTCGGCGCAGGCGAGCCGCGGCGCCCACCCCGGCCCGGCGTGGCCCGCCGCCGCGCGCGCGAGCATGCCGAGGCTCGCGTCCATGCCGAGCACCAGCCGCCCCGGGCGCCTGAGTCCGGAGAGCGAGGCGCCGCCGCCGGTGCACAGGTCGAGCACCAGGCGCGCCTCCGCGGGAACCGCGCGGGCGAGGGCCGCGCGCCACGCCCGGTCCTGGCCCAGGCTCATGAGCCGATTGAGCAGGTCGTAGCTCGGGGAGACGTCGTCGAACATCCCCGCCAGCTCGCGCACGGCGTGGGGACGGAAGCGATCGTGGGCGTCAGGTGGATGCATGTCGCCGCCGGGGGCAGCCGCCCGAGAACGGCCCGGCGCGGGCCCGAAGGCGCCGGGCCGCCACGATCGGCGCGCGGGACGGGAAACCGGGGGTAGGAGCGGTCACGAGGTGGTGCGCCCGACAGGAATCGAACCTGTAACCTTTAGCTCCGGAGGCTAACGCTCTATCCAATTGAGCTACGGGCGCGCGACCAGCGTTTATAGCACAGGAACGACGCCGCGGTCACGGCCGCGTCCTCGTTCACGGGCGCCCGGCCGGCGGCGAACCGCCCGGCGCCGCGGGGTCGCGGGCCGCCAGCACCCGCAGCACCTCGCTGACGTCCTTGTCGCCGCGGCCGGAGAGGTTGACCACCGCCCGGGTCGTGGCGCCGAGACCGCGCCCCTCGCGCAGCACCCAGGCCAGCGCGTGCGCGGTCTCGAGCGCGGGCAGGATGCCCTCGAGCCTCGACAGCGTCTCGAACGCCGCGAGCGCCTCCTCGTCGGTGGCGTGGGCGTACTCGACCAGGCCCTGCTGCGCGAGCCAGGCGTGCTCCGGGCCGATCGCCGGGTAGTCGAGCCCGGCGGAGACCGAGTGGGTCTCGCGGATCATCCCGCGCTCGTCCTGGAGCAGCAGGGTGCGCGTGCCGTGCAGCACGCCGACGCTCTTCTCCACCATGCGCGCGGCGTGGAGGCCCGAAGCGATGCCGTGGCCGCCGGCCTCCACCCCCACCTTGTGCACCGCGCGGTCGTCGAGGAACTCGTGGAACAGCCCGATGGCGTTGCTCCCCCCGCCCACGCACGCCACCAGCAGGTCGGGCAGGCCGCCGGCGGCGGCCGCGAACTGCGCGCGGGTCTCAATCCCGATGACGCGATGAAAGTCGCGCACCAGCATCGGAAACGGATGCGGCCCCAGCACCGAGCCCAGCACGTAGTGGGTGTCCTCGACACGGGTGACCCAGTCGCGCAGCGCCTCGTTGATCGCGTCCTTGAGCGTGCGGCTGCCGGAGTCCACCTCACGCACCTCGGCGCCGAGCAGCTTCATGCGCTCGACGTTGAGATGCTGGCGACGCGCGTCCTCGGTCCCCATGTAGACGACGCATTCGAGCCCGAAGCGCGCCGCGGCCGCGGCGGTCGCCACGCCGTGCTGGCCGGCGCCGGTCTCGGCGATCACCCGCGGCTTGCCCATGCGGCGGGCGAGCAGGCACTGGCCGATGGTGTTGTTGATCTTGTGCGCGCCGGTGTGGAGCAGGTCCTCGCGCTTGAGGAACACCTCGCAGCCGGCGGCCTCCGAGAAGCGCGACGCCCGCAGCAACGGCGTCGGTCTCCCGGCGAAGTCGCGCAGGGCGGACTCCAGCTCCGCCGCGAACCCGCGGTCCTCGCGCGCGCGCCGGTACTCGGCCTCGAGCTGGTCGAGGGCGTGGATGAGAGTCTCGGGCACGTAGCGCCCGCCGAAGGGGCCGAAGTGCCCGGTGGCGTCAGGCGTGCTGGTCGATGCGGGCATCGAAGGCCCTCACGGCGGCGACGAAGCGCCGCACCCGATCGTGGTCCTTGACTCCGGGCTCGCGCTCGAGGCGCGAGGACGCATCCACGCCGAACGGGCGCACCCGCTCGAGCGCCAGGGCGACGTTGTCACCGTCGAGACCGCCCGCGAGCAGCAGGCGGCGGGTCCGCGCCAGGTCCGCGGCCAGCGACCAGTCGAAGCTCTCGCCGGTGCCGCCGGCGAGCGTGGGGTGCGCGGCGTCGAGCAGCAGGAGGTGGCGCTCGTGGGGCAGCGCCGCCGCCGGCCCCTCGTGCCCCACCGGCAAGGCGAACACCACCGGGAGCGGGAAGTCGTCGGGCCAGGACGCGGCCTCCACGCGGTGGAGCTGGACCCGCGCCGCTCCCGCGCGCCGCGCGAGGTCCAGCGCCTCGTCCGGCCGTGGCGCCACCATCACCGCCACCCCGTGGGCGCCGGGGAGTGCGGCGAGGATCTCCCCCGCGCGCGCGGCGTCGATGCGGCGCGGGCTCTCGCCCGCGACCACGAAGCCGAGCCAGTCGGCTCCCGCCTCGAGCGCGGCGCGAGCGTCCTCCAGCCGCGACAGCCCGCACACCTTGACCACGGTGCGCCGCGCCGCGCCGCCTGCGGTCATGAGCCGCGCGCCGCGGCGGCCAGCGTGGAGAGCGTCTTCGCCGGATCCGGGCTGGTCATGAACACCTCGCCCATCAGCACCGCGTCGCAGCGCGTCGCGCGCAGGCGCGCCAGGTCCTCGGGGGTCGAGAGCCCGCTCTCGACGACCGCCGTCACCAGCGTCGGGACCAGCGGCAGCAAGGCGAGCGAGGTCCCGAGATCCACCTCGAAGGTGCGCAGGTCGCGGTTGTTGATCCCGACCAGAGTGGCGCCCGCGCGCAGGACGCGGATCAGCTCCTGGCCGTCGTGCACTTCGACCAGCGCATCCAGCCCCAGCATCCGCCCTTCGCCGATCAGGCGCTGGAGCTGCACGTCCGAGAGCAGTGCGGCGAGCAGCAACACGCCGTCGGCGCCGCGCACCGCGGCATCCAGGAGCTGGTAGGAGTCGATCACGAAGTCCTTGGCCAGGATCGGCAGAGTCACCGCCGGCCGCACCGCGTCGATCCAGGCCGGGTCGCCGTGGAAGTGATCGGGCTCGGTCACCAATGACACCGCCGCCGCTCCCCCCTTCTCGTAGAGCCGCGCCATCGCCACCGGATCGACGTCCGCGCGCAGGACCCCGCGGGCCGGCGAGGTGTGCTTGACCTCGCACAGCAGCCGCAGCGGCTCGCGCGGCGTCCCGCGCCGCAGCGCGCGCTCCAGCCGGCCGGCGGGTGGCGCCGGGCCCAGTCGCTCGCGCAACGCGTGACCCGGCACGCGCTGCATGGCCTGCTCGACGCGGCGCCGGCGGTCGTCGGCGATACGGGTCAGAAAGTCAGAGGGTGTGGCGGACATGGGCTCTCCTGGGTGAGGTGCGCCGGTGCTCAGCCGCGGAAGGCGGCGAGGTCGGCGAGCTTGGCTGCGGCCTTGCCGGATTCGAGCGCCAGGGTCGCGCGCTCGACCCCCTCCTCGACGCTCTCGACGACACCCGCCACCCACAGCGCGGCCGCGGTGTTGAGCACCACGATGTCGCGTGCCGGTCCGCGCGCGCCCTCCAGGACCGAGCGGATCTTGGCGGCGTTCTCCGCCGGGGTGCCGCCGGCGATCGCGGAGCGGTCGGTGTCGGCGAGCCCAAGGGAGGCCGGATCGAGCTCGAACTCGCGGATCTTGCCGTCCAGCAGCTCGGCGACGTGGCTCCGGGCGAACACCGTCAGCTCGTCGAGGCCGTCGCGGCCGTGGACCACCCAGGCGCGCTCGCTGCCGAGCCCGCGCAGCACCTCGGCCACCGGGCGCACCAGGGTGTCGGCGAACACGCCGAGCAGCTGGCGCGTGGCGCCCGCCGGGTTGGTGAGCGGACCGAGCAGGTTGAACACGGTGCGCACGCCGATCTCGCGCCGCGGCGCCGCCGCGTAGCGCAGCGCGGTGTGGTAGTTGGGGGCGAAGAGGAAGGTGATGCCCAGGAAGTCGAGCGAGCGGCCCGCCGCCTCGGGGGTCAGGTCGATGCGCACCCCGAGCGACTCCAGCACGTCGGCGCTCCCGGTGCGGCTCGACACCGCGCGGTTGCCGTGCTTGGCGACCGCCACCCCGCAGCTCGCGGTGACGATCGCCACGGTGGTGGAGATGTTGAAGGTGCCGGCGTTGTCGCCGCCGGTGCCGCAGGTGTCGATCAGCGGGCTCCGGCGCGTGCGCAGCGGGGGGACCCGCCGGCGCATCGCCTCGGCCATGCCGGCAATCTCCTCGGGCGTCTCCCCCTTCATGCGCAGCGCGATGGCCAAGCCGGCGATCTGCGCCGCGGTGGCCTCGCCGTTGAGGACCTGCTCCATGCACTCGCGCGAGGCCTCGCGGGTGAGGTTCTCGCGCAGGACGGACTTGCCGATGCACGTCTGGATCAACGGGGCGCACTCCTTTGCTGGCGGCAGAGGGTGAGGAAGTTCTCGATCAGTTTGAGTCCGGGCTGGGTGAGGACCGACTCGGGGTGGAACTGCACGCCCCAGGTCTCGTGGGCGCGGTGCTTGAGGCCCATGATCTCGCCTTCCGGCGTCCAGGCCACGAGCTCGAGACGGTCGGGGAGCGAGTCGCGCTCGACGATCAGCGAATGGTAACGCGTGGCCTCGAACGGGTTGTCGAGCCCGGCGAACAGCCCGCGCCCGCGGTGCATGATCGGGCTGGTCTTGCCGTGCATCAGGCGCCCGGCGCGCACCACCCGCCCGCCGTAGACCTCGGCCAGCCCCTGGTGCCCGAGGCACACGCCGAGCACCGGGACGCGGCCCGCCAGCGCGCGGATCGCGTCCTCGGAGATGCCCGCGTCGCGGGGCTCCCCCGGACCCGGCGAGACCACCAGTCCCTCGATCGGCCGGGCGGCCAGCGCCTCCACGGTGATCGCGTCGTTGCGAAAGACCTCGATCTCGGCCCCGAGCGTGCCCAGGTACTGCACCAGGTTGTAGGTGAACGAGTCGTAGTTGTCGATGACCGCGATCACGCGCTTCCCCGCTCGGCGCGCTGCACCGCCAGCCACAGCGCGCGCCCCTTGTTGAGCGTCTCCTCCCACTCGTGATCGGGCTCCGAATCGGCGACGATGCCGGCGCCCGCGCCCCAGTGCGCCTGGCCGTCGGCATACACCAACGTGCGGATCGCGATCGCCAGATCGAGGTTGCCATGGTAGTCGAAGTGACCGACCGCGCCCGCGTAGACGCCGCGTCGCACCGGCTCGAGGTCCTCGATGATCTCCATCGCCCGCACCTTGGGGGCGCCCGAGACCGTCCCCGCGGGGAAGCAGGCGCGCACGATGTCGAGCGGCCCCAGGTCCGGGCGCGCGCGCCCGCGCACGTTCGACACCAGGTGCATGACCTGGGAATAGCGCTCCACCGCCATGTACTCGTTGGTCTCCACGGTGCCGAATTGCGACACCCGGCCGATGTCGTTGCGCCCGAGGTCCACCAGCATGACGTGCTCCGCGCACTCCTTCTCGCTCGCGCGCAGCTCGTCCTCCATCCGGCGGTCCTCTTCGGGACCTCGCCCGCGCGGGCGCGTGCCGGCGATCGGCCGCACCTCGACCGTGGCGTCGGTCCGCCGCACCAGCACCTCGGGCGAGGAGCCTACCAGCGAGAAGCCGTCGAGGTGGAGAAAGTACATGTAGGGCGAGGGATTGGTCACGCGCAGCGCGCGGTAGCCCTCGAAGGCGGGCTGCGAGACGCGGGCGCTCATGCGGTGGCTCAAGACCACCTGGAAGATGTCGCCCGCCCGGATGTGCTCCTTCGCGGTCTCGACCGCGCGGCGGAACTCGTCGCGGGTGGCCGAGGAGCGCGGCTCGGCCGGGGCTTCCCCCGCCGGCGGCTCGGTCCAGGCCAGCGGGCGCTTGAGCCGCTCGACCTCGGCCTCGAGGCGGGACACGGCCGCCCGGTAGGCCCCGTCCGGGTCGCGGTCCCCACGGGCGTGGGTGACCACCTTCATGGTGTGCGTGAGGTTGTCGAACACGCTCACCACGTCGCCGAACATGAACACCGCGTCGGGCAGCCGGAGATCATCGCGCGTCCGCGAGGGGATGCGCTCGAACCAGCGCACCGCGTCGTAGCTCAGATAACCGACCGCGCCGCCGCAGAAGCGCGGCAGCCCCGGGAGCGCTACGGCCTGATGGCGCGCGAGCAGGGCCGCCAACTCCTCCACCGGGTGGCGCGTGCAGGGCGTCACGCGGCCGTCCTCGTGGATCTCGCAACGGTCGCCGTGCGCGACGAACACCAGCGAAGGACGGCTGCCGAGCAGGGAATAGCGACCCCACTTCTCCCCGCCCTCGACGCTCTCGAGCAGGAAGCCGTACGGACCGTCGTCGATCTTGCGGAAGGCCGACACCGGGGTGTCGTGGTCCGCGAATACCTCGCGGTACACCGGCACCAGCCTGCCGCCCTTCGCCAGGGCGCGGAACTCGGACGAGGTGGGGACGATCATCGCGGGGCCGCCTTGAGTGGGACGTCGCCGAGCAGCTCCCGTGCCTGGCGCCGCGTCGTCTCGGTGATCCGGTCGCCCGCCAGCATGCGCGACAGCTCCTCCACGCGCGGCTCGCCCGCGACCGGTTCGATCCGCGTCACGGTACGGCCCGCGGCGCGGTGCTTGGTGACCCTCAGGTGGTGGGTCCCGAGTGCGGCGATCATCGGCAGGTGCGTCACGCAAATGAGTTGGCGGTGCTGCGACAGCCGCCGGAGGCGCTCTCCGACCGCCCGAGCCACCGCACCGCCGATTCCGGAATCTACTTCATCAAAAAGCAGAACGTCAACGCGGTCTTGGGCTTCCAGCGCTGTCTTGAGAGCCAGCATGACCCGCGAGAGCTCTCCGCCCGAGGCGATCTTCTGCAGCGGTCGCGGCGGCTCGCCGGGGTTGGCGGTGAAGCGCATCTCCACCTCGTCCAGGCCCTGGGCGCCGAAGCCGGCCGAGCCGGGATCGAGCCGCGTGACCGAGAACTCCAATTGGGCGTGGTCGAAGCCCAGCGGCTTGAGCTCTCGCGTGAGGCGCGTGGTCCAATCCGCCGCCGCGGCACGTCGCGCCTGCGACAGCGCGTCGCCCGCCGCGGCGCACTCGGCCGCGGCGCGCCGCACCGCCTCGTGCGCCCGCGCCCGGGCGCCCTCGGCGTCCTCGCCGGTGGCCAGCTCGCGCGCGATCTCCTCGCGCCAGGCGATGAGCCCCGGCAGGTCGCGCCGGTAGCGCCGCTTCAGGCGTGCCAGGGCCTCGCGGCGCGACTCGACCGACTCCAGCGCCGCGGGGTCGGCCTCGAGGGACGCCGCGTAACCGGCCAGGGTGCGCGCCACCTCGCCCGCCGCGATCCGTGCCTCGTCGAGGGCGGGGGCCACCTCGTCCAAGCCGGGATCGAGGGCTCGCGCCTGTTCCAGGGCGCGCGCCGCGGCGTTCAGCCCATCGAGCGCCGCGCCATCGCCGTCGCTCAACCGGGCCAGCGCCTCGCCCGCCAGCTCGCGCAGCCGGTCGGTGTGGGCGAGGCGCCCCGCCTCGCGCGCCAGCTCCTCCTCCTCTCCCGCGACCGGTCGCGTCTCGTCGAGATCGCGGGCGGCCTGGATCAGGTGGTCGCGGCGCTCCGCGTAGTCGGCGAGCGAGGCCTCGAGCACGTCCAGCTCCGCCGTCGCCTGGCGCCAGCCGGCGAGCGCCGCGGCGTAACGCGCCGCCGGTGCCCCGAGTCCGCCGAGCCGATCGAGCGTCTCGACCCCGGCGCCCGGGCGCAGCAGGCTCTGGTGCTCGTGCTGGCCGTGGAGGTCCACCAGGATCTCGCCCAGGCGCCGGAGCGCGGCCTGGGTGACCGGCGACTGGTTGACGCCGGCGCGGCTGCGGCCGGCGGCCTGGATCTCGCGGCGCAGGATCACCGTCTCGCCCTCGGGCTCGAGACCCCACTCGCCCAGCAGCTCCGCGACCCGCGGCGCCAGATCCGGGCCGGGACGGAATTCGCCCTCGACCGTGGCCGCGGTCGCGCCCTCGCGCACCGCGTCCGCATCCGCGCGCCCGCCGAGGAGCAGGCTCACCGCCTGGACGACCAGGGACTTGCCGGCCCCGGTCTCGCCGGTGAGCACGTTGAGGCCGGAGCCGAAGCGGACTTCGGCGCGGTCCACCAGCGCGAGGTCGCGGATGACGAGGCGCTCGAGCACGGACTACAGGCTCCGCTGCTCGCTCCCCTGCCAGCCGAGCTTGGTCTGGAGCGAGCGCATGAAGGGGCGGGCGGGATTCTGATACACGCGCACCACCATCCGGTCCAGGCGCATCCGCACCTGGTCGCCGGTCTCGAGGTCGGCGGCGTCCTGGCCGTCGAACAACACCAGGCAATGATCGCTCGAACCCAGCAGTCGCACCTCGACCTCCGCCCCCGCCGGGAGCACCAGCGAACGGCTGCCGAGGGAGTGCGGGCAGGCCGGCGTGAGCACCAGGGCGTCGAGGTCGGGGGCCAGGACCGGGCCACCGGCGGAGAGCGAGTAGGCGGTCGAGCCCGCGGCGCTGGCCGCGATCAGGCCGTCGGCGACCAGATGCCCGACGTCGCTGCCGAGCGCGCTCACCTCGAGATGCAGCGCGGCGTAGCCGCCCGCGCCCTTGATCACCACGTCGTTCATGGCCACGCCGGTGCGCACCTGGCGGCCGCGGCGGCGGATTGCCGCCGTCACCACGCGGCGTCGCGCCACCGGCCACCGCCCCGCGAGCACGGCATTCACCGCGGCGGCAAGCCCGCGGCCATCCGCCACGGTGAGAAAGCCGAGTCCGCCGAGGTTGACCGGGAGCAGTGCGCCGCGCTTTCCGGCGAGGGCGCGCGCGCCGGAGAGCACGGTGCCGTCGCCGCCGAGCGTGACCAGCAGCTCGCACCACGAGGCCAGCGCCCCGAGGGAGTGTCCCTCCACGCCCAGGGCGGTGGCGAGCGCCTCCTCGATCCGCACCTCGATCCGCCGCCGCGCGAGCCGTGCGCGCAAGGCCGCCGCCGCGCGCCGCACCCCTGGTCTGCGCCTGTGGCCCAGGATCGCGACGCGGCGGATGCGACCGCTCATGTGTACTGGCGCTGGGTGGAGCGGATCCAGTCGGAGGCGCGCCGCGCGATGCCGGCCGCGTCGAGGCCGATCCGTTCGAGCAGGCGATCGCGCGGGCCGTGGAGCACCCACTCGTCGGGAATCCCGATCCGCAGCTGCGGGGTGCCCGAGAGCCCGTGCCGGTCGAGGCATTCGCTCACCGCGCTGCCGAAGCCGCCGGCCACGACATTCTCCTCCACGGTGACGATCCGGCCGACCGAGCGGGCGAGCCCGGTGATCGCGCGCTCGTCGAGCGGTGAGACGAAGCGGGCGTTGACCACCGTGGCCGAGATTCCCCCGGCGGCGAGCGTCTCCGCGGCCTCGAGCGCCGGATCCACCATGGTGCCGAGCGCCAGGATCGCCACGTCGCCCCCGGCGCGCAATTGCTCCGAGACGCCGAGCGGCAGCAGCCGCGGCTCGCCCGTGGGGAGGTCGGCCTCGGGGATGTTGGCGCGCGGATATCGCACCGCCGCCACGCCGCGCTCGAGCTTGGCCGCCGTCCACAGCATGTCGCGCAGTTCGGCGCCGCCCCGCGGCTGCATCAGAATCATGCCGGGGATCATCCGCAGGTAGCCGACGTCGAACGCCCCGTGTTGCGGCGCGCCGTCCTCCCCCACCAGCCCCGCGCGGTCCACGCACAGCACCATGCGCAAGTCCTGCACCGCCACGTCGTGGATGATCTGGTCGAAGGCGCGCTGGAGGAACGTGGAATAGATGGCGGTGAGCGGCAGCAACCCCCCCGCGGCGAGGCCGGCCGAGAAGGTCACGGCGTGCTCCTCGGCCATGCCGACGTCGAAGAACCGGTCGGGGAAGCGCTGCGAGAAGGGCGTGAGGCCGGTGTTGTCGGTCATCGCCGCGGTGACCGCCACCACTTCCGGCAGGCGCTCGGCGATCTCGATCGCGGTGGCGCCGAAGACGTGCGTGTAGGTCTTCTTCCCCCCCTTGGCCGCGGTGCCGGTGTCGGGGTCGAAGGTGCCGATGCCGTGGAAGGTGCGGGCGTCGCCTTCGGCGGGCCCGTAGCCCCGTCCCTTGCGCGTGACGACGTGGAGCAGCACCGGAACCTCGAAGCGCCGCAGGTCGCTGAGCGTCTCCACCAGCACGTCGAAGTCGTGGCCGTCGATCGGGCCGAAGTACTTGAAACCCAGCTCCTCGAACAGCACGCCCGGCACCACCAGGTTGTGCAGCCCCTCCTTGATCCGGCGCGCCGCCTCCTGGGCCTGCCGCCCGAGGCGCGGGAGCTTGCCGAGCAGCTCGAAGACGTCGCGCTCGAACGCGCGGTACATCCGGCTGGTCGTCAGCTTGGTGAGGTAACGGTGGATCGCCCCGATGTTGGGCGAGATGCTCATCTCGTTGTCGTTGAGGATGACGATCAGCCGCCGGCCCAGCTCGCCGGCGTTGTTGAGCCCCTCGAACGCCATGCCCCCGGTGAGCGCCCCGTCCCCGATGACGGCGATGACGTGATGGTCCTCGTGGTGGAGGTCGCGCGCCACGGCGAGGCCGAGCGCGGCGGAGATCGAGGTGCTGCCGTGGCAGGTGCCGAACGGATCGTGCTCGCTCTCGGCGCGTCGCGGGTAGCCGGAGATGCCGTCGAGGCTGCGCAGGGTGTCGAAGCCCTCGGCGCGCCCGGTGAGCAGCTTGTGCGGGTAGGACTGGTGGCCCACGTCCCAGATGATCTTGTCGCGGGGCGAGTCGTAGACGCGGTGCAGGGCGAGCGCCAGCTCGACCACGCCCAGATTCGGGGCGAGGTGCCCGGCGCGCCGCGCCACGGTCTGGATGATCACGTGGCGCATCTCGACGGCGAGCTGGTCGATCTCGGCACGGGTGAGCGTCTTGACGTCGGCGGGGGACTTGATGCGATCGAGGAGGCTCATGTCAGGTCATCCAGTGCCAGAGCGTGGCGGTCGCGGCTCCGAGCAGCGCCCCGACCAGCACCTCGAACGGCGTGTGCCCCAGGAGCTCGAACAGCCGCTGGGCGTCCTCCTCCGGATGCTTGAAGTGTTCGTCGATCAGGCGGTTGAGGACCATCGCCTGGCGGCCCGCGGCGCGCCGCAGACCGGCTGCATCATACATGACGATCAGGCTGAAAAACAGCGTGGCGCCGAACAGGCTGGAGCCGAAACCCTCGCGCAGGCCGACCCCGGTGGAGAGCGCGGCCACCGAGGCGGCGTGCGAGCTGGGCATGCCGCCGGTCTCGACGAAACGCCGCAAGTTCCAGCGACCGGTCGTGAAGAACGTGCGGAAACCCTTGTAGCCCTGCACGACGAACCCGATTCCCAGGGCCAGCCAGAATGGTTCCGTGGCGCTCACCTCGTTGCTGGGGTGGGACTCCTCTTCGATGTTGGTCGGTCAACCATACGGACCGGGTGGTGCCGGCGGCAAGCCGGCCGTCAGCTCTGCCGTTCCGCCACGGCGATGATGAGGTGGCCAAGGTTGTAGGCGCGCGGCCCCAGCCGCTCGACCCTCCGCAGCGCGCGCAGGTAGAGGTGTGCCGCCTCGGCGCGTGCCCGTTCCTCCCCCACCGCGCGCGGAAACGTGGCCTTCTTGCGCGCGTCGTCGGTTCCGGTGCGCTTGCCCAGCCGGCGCAGCGAGGACCGCCGATTGAGGAGGTCGTCGTGGATCTGGAAGGCCAGCCCGAGATCGCGCCCCATGCGCTCGAGTGCGGCAAGGGTCGTGGGCCGGGCGCCGCCCGCGAACCCGCCCAGCATCAGTGAGGCGCTGATCAACGCGCCGGTCTTGCGCAGGTGGATGTCGCGCACCGCCGCGCCGTTCGCGCGGCGGCCCTCGGCCGCGAGGTCGAGCGCCTGCCCTCCCACCAGCTCGCGGCTGCCGCTCGCCCGCGCCAGCACCCGGAGCGCGCGCACCACGCGCTTCGCCGGCAGGCCGCGCTCCTCGAGGCCCGCGAGCTGCTCGAAGGCGAGCGCCAGCAGGGCGTCGCCGGCGAGCAGCGCCAGCGCCTCGCCGTGGCGGCGGTGGGTGGTCGGCCGGCCGCGGCGGAAGTCGTCGTCGTCCATCGCCGGCAGGTCGTCGTGGATCAGCGAGAAGGCGTGCACGCACTCGACCGCCACGGCGGCGGGCAGCGCGCGCCGCCAGTCGCCGCCCACCGCCTCGCAGCCGGCGAGCACCAGCAGCGGGCGCAGCCGCTTGCCGGGCGAGAGCGCGCCGTAGCGCATCGCGGCGTGCAGCCGCCGCGGGGCCAGGCGGGCGTCGGGGAGGCAGGCGGCGAAGGCGCGCTCGAAGGCGCGGCTCCACGCGCCGAGCGCGCGGGAGGCGCCTTCGCCGAGCGCGTGGCCGGCGGGGGGCGCGGGGCGCGAGACGCGGCGCGTCAAAACGGCAGCTCGGCCGGTCCGCTCTCGGCCGGTCCGCGACCGCCCCCCTCGGGGTCGGGAGGCTCGAGGTCGGCCGGGCGCGTGGTGGGTGACTCGCCGGGCGAGGCACCCTCTTCCAGACGCTCGATCCGCTTCTCCGCCTCGTCGAGGGTCTGCGACAGGCGGCGCGAGAGCGTGACGCCCTCCTCGTAGCGGGCGATCGCGTCCTCGAGCGAGAGCTGCCCGCTCTCGAGCTGCTCGACGATGGTCTCGAGGCGTTCGAGCGCCTCCTCGAAGCGCGGTTCGGTCCCGGCGTCCGCGGGCGGATCGCCGGCCGGGGCGGGAGTCTTCCTAGGAGCCATCGTCCTCTCCGGTTCGAATGGATTCGACGCGCGCAGCGGCCTCGCCGCGCGCGAACTCGAGCGTGAGCAGCTCGCCGACCGCCAGCGCATTGGCGGTCCGTAGCAGCGTACCGTCCGGGCCGCGCGCGAGGCAATAGCCGCGTTCGAGCACCCGGCGCGGCGACAGCGCCCGCAGGCGGTCCGCGGCGGCCGCCAGCCGCCCGCGGCGCTCGAGCACCGCCTGGACCGCCGCGGCACCCAGCCGGCGCCGCGTCTCCGCGAGCGTGTCGCGGTACTCGACGATGCGCCGCGGCCACTGGCGCAACCCGTAGCGCAGTCCCAGCGCGCGCAGGCGCTCGCCCGCCGCCCGCAGCCGGGCGCGAGCTGCCGCCCGCATGCGCTCGAGCAGGTCGTCGATGCGCTGCTGCATCAGGCCGAAGGCGTCACGCTGGCGCTTGAATCCGTACTTCTCGATCAGCGCGGCCAGCCTCCGCCGTCGCTCGACCAGCCCCTGGCGCGCGGCCCGCGCCGCGCGCGCGGTGAGCGTCGCCACCCGCTCGCGCACCTCGGTGCGGTCGCGCACCGCGAGCTCGCCCGCGTTGGACGGGGTGGCGGCGCGCACGTCGGCGGCCAGATCGGCCAGCGTCCAGTCCACTTCGTGGCCGACCGCCGCGATCACCGGGATCCGCGAGCCGGCGATCGCGCGCGCCACCGGCTCCTCGTTGAACGCCCACAGATCCTCGATCGAGCCGCCGCCGCGCCCGACGATCAGCACCTCCACGCCGCCGTAGCGGTTGAAGCGGTCGATCGCCGCCGCGATCTCCGCCGCCGCGCCCTCACCCTGCACCCGCACCGCCGCCAGCACCAGCCGGATCGAGGGCCAGCGGGCGCGCAGCACCTTCACCATGTCGCGCACCGCGGCGCCGCTCGGGGAGGTGACGAGCCCGATCGCGCGCGGGAAGCGCGGCAGCGCCCGCTTGCGCGCGGGGTCGAACAGGCCCTCGGCCTGCAGACGGCGCTTGAGCTCCTCGAGCTGGAGCAGCAGCGCGCCGAGGCCGCCCGGGCGCATCTCCTCGACCACGAGTTGGTAGCGGCCCCGCGGCTCGTACACGGTGATGCTGCCGAAGGCCTCGACCTCGGTGCCGTCGCGCGGCTCGAAGCCGAGCCGCGAGGCCACCCCCTTCCAGATCACACAATCGAGCACCGCGGCGGTGCCCTCCTTGAGGGAGAAATAGAGGTGGCCGCGGTCGGAGCGCTTGAAGCCCGAGAGCTCCCCCTTGACCCACACCGCTGGGAAACTGCCCTGCAGCGTGTCCTTGATCAGCCGGGTGAGGGCCGAGACGCTGAGGATGGGCTCGGTGGCCGGTGACAGGGCCATCGTCCGCGTCAGACCTTCACGCGCTCGCGGGCGCGCTGCGCGGCGAGCACCGTGCCGGCGACCACCATCGCCACCGTCATCGGGCCGACACCGCCCGGCACCGGCGTGAGGGCCCCGGCCACCGCGGCGACCGACGCGGCATGCACGTCGCCGGTGAGTCGCGTGGCGCCGCGGGGTTCGGCCGCCGGCACCCGGTGGATGCCGACGTCCACCACCGTCGCGCCGGGCTTGACCCAGTCCGCGTCCACCATCTCGGCGCGCCCGACGGCGGCGACCAGCAGATCCGCCTGGCGCGCCAGTTCGCGCAGGGCCGGGCCGCTCGCGCTGTGCCCGAGCGTCACCGTGGCGTCGATCCCGCGCCGCGAGAGCAGCTGGGAGAGCGGGCGGCCGACGATGGAGCTGCGGCCCAGGACCACCGCGTGGGTGCCGGCGATCGGCACCTGGTAGTAGCGCAGCAGCTCGAGAATCCCGAGTGCCGTCGCCGGCACGAATCCCGGAAGCCCCAAGCTCAGGCGCCCGGCGTTCTCGGGGTGAAAGCCGTCCACGTCCTTGTCCGGCGGAACCGCCTCGAGCACCGCCTGGGGGTCCGCCGGCGGCGCGAGCGGAAGCTGCACCAGGATGCCGTGCACCGTCGTGTCACCGCCCAGGGTGCGCACCCGCTCGATCACCGCCGCGGTGTCGATGCCGGCCGGCAGCCCGACGCGGCGCACCTCGATGCCGGCCTCGGCGCAGGCCTCGCTCTTGCGGCGCAGGTAGATCGCCGAGGCGGGGTCGTCTCCCACCGAGACCAGCGCGAGGGTGGGGACCACGCCGAGCCCCCGCAACCGCTCGACCTCGATCCGCGCCGCCCGCCGCACCGCCGCCGCTGGCTCGTCGCCGGCGAGCAACCGGGCCGCGCCGCGCGTGCTACCCGCACGATACGGAACCTGGAGGCGGCGGATGAACGACGCCCGGCCGGTCGCCGGGTCCACCCCCACCAGGATCGCGTTCAGCCGCAGGTCGCCCTCCGCCGGGGTGAGGCGCGCGGGCATCAGGGTGAGGAACCGGCTGAGGGCCTTGACGCGGTCCATGCCGATCACCGAGTCGAAGCCGCCGGTCATGCCGGCGTCGCAGACGAACGCGGTGCCGCCGGGCAGCACGCGGTCGTCGGCGGTCTGGACGTGCGTGTGCGTGCCGATCACCGCACTCGCGCGCCCGTCGAGGTGCCAGCCAAGGGCCACCTTCTCGGCGGTGGTCTCGGCGTGGATGTCCACCAGCACCACGCGGGACCTCGATTCGAGCGTGGCCAGCGCGGCGTCGGCGGCGCGGAACGGGCAGTCGGCCTCCTTCATGAACACCCGCCCGAGGAGGTTGACGATTCCGACGCGGGTGCCGTCCGCGGCCTCGACCACGGCCCAGCCCTGTCCCGGGGTGCCGGGCGGCAGGTTGGCGGGGCGCACCAGCCGCGCCTCGCCCGCGAGGTAGTCGAGGGACTCCTTCCGATCCCACAGGTGGTTGCCGCCGGTCAGCACGTCCACCCCGGCCGCGAACAGATCGCGCGCGGACTCGCGCGTGAGCCCGAATCCGCCGGCGGAGTTCTCGCCGTTGCACACCACCAGGCCCACGTCGTGGCGCCGGCGCAGCTCGGGCAGGAGCGCGCGCACGACCTCGCGGCCGGGCGAACCGATGACGTCGGCGATGAACAGGAGGTTCAGCATCGGCGCGGGTCCGCGTCGCTACTTGGCATAGTCCACGGCCCGGGTCTCGCGGATGACGGTGACGCGGATCTGGCCCGGATACTGCAGCTCCTTCTCGATCCGTCGGGCGATCTCGCCCGCGAGATTCTGGGCGCGGGCGTCGTCCACGCGGTGGTGCTCGACCATGATGCGTACCTCGCGCCCGGCTTGGATGGCATAGGACTTTTCCACCCCGGGGAACGCGTTGGCGATCTTCTCCAACGCCTCGAGTCGCTTGATGTAGATCTCGAGGCTCTCGCGGCGCGCGCCGGGCCGCGCCCCGGAGATGGCGTCGGCCGCCGCGACCAGCACCGGCCACAGGCTGCCCCCGGCATAGTCGTCGTGGTGATAGCCGATCGCCTCGAGCACCCCCTGCGGCTCGCCGAAGCGCGTGGCCACCTCCATGCCGAGCACCGGGTGGGTGCCCTCCTGGTCGTGGTCGATGGCCTTGCCGATGTCGTGCATCAAACCGGCCCGCTTGGCCAGCTTCTGGTCCATACCGAGCTCAGCCGCCATCATGCCGGTGAGGTGGGCGACCTCGATCGAGTGCCGCAGGATGTTCTGCCCGTACGAGGTGCGGTAATGGAGACGTCCGAGCAGGCGCTGGAGCTCGGTGTGGATCCCGTGGACGTCGAGCTCGAGGCACGCGTTTTCGCCCAGCTCCTGGATCTTGTTCTCGATCTCGACCTTGACCTTGGCCACGACCTCCTCGATGCGGGCGGGATGGATGCGCCCGTCGGCCACCAGGCGCTCGAGCGCGAGGCGCGCGATCTCGCGCCGCACCGGATCGAAGCCCGAGAGGATGACCGCCTCCGGGGTGTCGTCGATGATGACGTCCACGCCGGTGATGATCTCGAACGACCGGATGTTGCGCCCCTCCCGCCCGATGATCCGCCCCTTCATCTCGTCGCTCGGCAGGTGGACGACCGAGACCGACGACTCGGAGACGTGGTCGGCGGCGTATCGCTGGATGGCGAGCGCGATGATCTTGCGGGCCTCGCGCTCCGCGTTGCGCTGGGCGGCGTCGCGCACCTCGGTGACCAGCTTCGAGGCCTCGGCGCGCGCCTCGTTCTCGATCGAGGCCACGAGCTGGGCGCGCGCGTCCTCGGCGCTGAGATTGGCGATGCGCTCGAGCCGCGCGGTCTGCTCGGCCAGCAGGCGGTCGAGCTCGGCCGCGCGCACCTTCACCGACTGCTGGCGCTCGTTCAGCTCGGTTTCGGCGCGCCGGAGTTCGCGGTCCTTCTTCTCGATCAGCTCGACGCGGCGGTTGAACGCGACTTCCTTCTCCTGGAAGGCGCGCTCCGCGGCGAGCTGCGCGTTGCGCGCCTCGGCCAGCTCGCGCTCGCCGTGCTGCTTGAGCCGCAGCGCCTCCTCGCGTCCCTCGAGCAGGACGTCGCGCTTGAGCGCGTCCGCCTCGTGCTTCGCCTGCTCGAGCAGGGTCTTGCCCCGCTGCTCGGCACTGCGCAGCCCCATCGCGCCGATGCGCAGGCGCAGCAGGTAGCCGAGCACAAACGACACGACGGCACCGAGAGCGATGCCGCCGAACAACTGCCACTGGTTCATGTGATACCCCCCGGGACCCGCCGCCGCCCGCGAGTGCGGGCGGCCGCGTGCGGTCGGGCCTCAGGCAGGAAAGAATCCCCGCCGAATTGCCGTGTGCACGATAGTTCTTGAGACCTGGCGATCCAGGTGGGCGCTCCTGTCGACCGGGTCGGTGCTCCATCGGCCCTCGCGGGCCGATGGCATGACGTCGCCGGCCACCGGAACACCCGTTTTCACGACTGTTGGTTCAAGAACTGCGTTGCATCACCTGCACGGCAGGGAAATCGAGTCAAACCCGGGACGAGCACCCCTGTCATCGCGTCGGACCCTCCTGGAACAGCTGGTCCAGGACCTCGTTGAGCCGCGCGGCACGGGAGTCCAGCAGATGTGACTGGGCCTCGCGCTGCGCGCGCTCCTTGAAGAGTTCATCGGCGATGTTGAGTGAGGCGAGGATGGCTACCTTCGACAGCGAGGCCACCGGGAGCTTCTCGGTGATCTCCTGCATCTTGCGGTCGACATAGGCCGCCACGCCCATGATGTATTCCCGATCGGCTTCGCCGCGGATCGTATAGCTGTGTCCGAAGATCTGGACCTGAACGACGTTCTTAGGGTCCACCTCGCCCCCGCTTCGCCGCGATTCCCTGCGTGTGTTCTCCAGCTTCATCCCGCGGACCGCCGCCGGCGCGGCTGGCGCCGGCGAGTCGCGGCCTAGGCTTCGAGGCGCTCGAGCTTCTTGACCAACGCCTCGATCCGCGATGCGACTTCGCGTCGCTCTCCCTGCCACTCCCGTTGTTCGCGGCGCAGCGTGGTCAGCTCCGTCGTGATCGCGGCCGGATCCTGCCCCTGGAGCCTCTGCTCCAGGGCCTCGAGGCGGCCCGCGATCTCGTCGCGTTCTTTCGCCAGCCGGTCGCGCTCGCCGCGCAGGTTCTGCACCAGCGCCGCGGCCTTCTCGACGCGCTCGGCCAACCGGTCCAGGTCCGTCTGCATCATCGTTTGGTCGCTCATCGCTCTCTCAATCGGCCGCCACAGTCCTTCGCGACCGCCGCTACCATTTGGTCCTGAATGGCCTGGACCTCGGACTCCGTCAGCGTGCGCTCCGGATGCTGGAACTGGAGCGCGAACGCCAGGCTCTTCATGCCCTGCGGCGTTCCGGGGCCAGCGTACACATCGAACAACTCGATCGAGCTCAGCCACGTGCCGGCCGCCCCGGCAAGGGTGCGCTCGAGCTGCCGGTGGGTCGTCGACTCAGGCACGAAGAATGCCAGATCCCGGCGCGCCGGCGGGAATCGACCCGGGAGGACGAGCGCGGAAGGCGCCGCGGGGGCGGACAACGCGTCGAGGAGCACCACGAAGAGGTGAACCGGGACCTCGATGTCCCACGCCCCGAGCAACGGCTGGCCCAGCGTGCCGGCCCATCCAATGCGCGAAGTAGTTGCTGCAACTTCCGCACTGGCACCGGGTTTCCATCCGGCGCCAGAATAGGCCCGCCACTCGGGGGTGTCAACGTTCATCTCCAGCAGCCAGGCGTCCCACAGTCCGCGCGCATCGGCGAAGTCCACCTCCTGCTGCGCGGCGTCGTGAGCATGCGCGTAGCGTGGGCCCGCCACCAGCGCGGCGAGCATCGCCGTTTCTTCGGGGAGGTCGTCCCCGCGGGCCAGGAAGCCGGTTCCGATCTCGAACAGGCGCACCGCGCCTTGGCCCAGGCGCAGATTGTGCGCGCAGGCGCGCAGCAGCCCGGCCACCGGGTTCGGCCGCAGCACCTCGCCCTCGCGGCTCATCGGATTGCGCAGGCGCACCAAACGGGTCTCGTCCTGGCCCAGCAGGCGCGCCGCGTCGCCCGCCTCGCGCCCGGACAGCAGGCTGCTGGTCCAGGCCTCGCTCAATCCCCGGGCCCGCATCGCCTCGCGCGCGCGGGCGAGGAGCCGCTCGCCCTCCCCGCGCACCGCGTAGACCCCGCGGGTCTCGAGGGGTGCGTCCGGGATGCGGTCGTAGCCGTGGGCGCGTGCCACCTCCTCCACCAAGTCATCCTCGAGGGTGACGTCCACCCGCCACGACGGCACCGTGACCTCGAGCGTCTCGCCCTCCGCCACCTCGAATTCGAATTCCCGCAGGTGCGCGGCCGCCACCGCCGGCTCGAACGGCAGGCCGATCAGCCGCGTGCAACGCGCGGGCCTGAGCCGCAGCCTGCGCGGGGCCGCGTCGCCGTCTCGCGATCCCGCGCCGCGCCGCGGCGGATCCCGGGGGCGATCGCCGCCAGCACCTCGAGGAACCGCGCCGCCGCCGCCGGCCCCAGCCCCGGGTCCACGCCGCGCTCGTAGCGCTTGGAGGCTTCGGTCGAAAGCCCGAGCGCCTTCGCGCCGCGCCGGATGCGCACCGGGTCGAACCCGGCGCACTCGAGCAGCAGCCGGGTGGTGCCCGCGCCGACCTCGGACCCGGCGCCGCCCATCACCCCGGCAACCGCCACCGGGCGCGCGCGGTCGGCGATCACCAACACCTCGGGGTCGAGCGCTCGCTCGCGGTCATCGAGGGTCACGATCTTCTCCCCCGCGCGCGCGCGCCGCACGCGGATCGCCGGCCCCTCGATCCGGTCGAGGTCGAAGGCGTGCAGCGGCTGGCCGAGCTCGAACAGCACCAGGTTGGTGGCATCCACGACGTTGTTGATCGGGCGCTGGCCCACGGCCTCGATGCGGCGGCGCAGCCACAGCGGCGACGGCGCGATCGCGAGCCCTTCGACCGCCTGGGCGATGTAGCGCGGGCAGCCCTCGCGATCCTCGATCTCGAGATCGAAGTCGTCGCCACCGCTCCAGCGCGCGGCGAGGCGCCGGGAGCCGGCCGCGGTCCAGCGGCCGCCGAGTGCGGCCCGCACCTCGCGCGCCAGTCCGACCACGCCCAGGCCGTCGGGCCGGTTGAAGGGGATCTCGACCTCGAGCACGGTCTCCGGCGGACCCAGCACCTCGTCGAGCGGACGCCCGAGCGTGAAGCCGGCGTCGCCGTCGAGGAAGCGCTCGAGGTCCACGATCCCCTCGTGGTCGTCCGCCAGCTCCAGCTCGCGGGCCGAGCACAGCATGCCCTGGCTCTCCTCGCCGCGGATCTTGCTCGCGCGGATGACCGTGCCGCCCGGGAGGGTCGCGCCCACCGTGGCGAGCGGCACGATCATCCCCGCGCGCACGTTGGGCGCGCCGCACACGACGCGCAGCTCGCCGGCGCCGCCGTCGACGCGACAGAGCGAGAGGCGGTCGGCGTTGGGATGGCGCGCGACCTCGAGCACCCGCGCCACCACCACCCCCGGGAACGCGCGCCCGTGGGTCTCGATGCCCTCGACGTAGAAGCCGCGCCAAGTGAGCGCCTCGGCCACCCGCTCGGGTGTGGCGTCGAACTCGATCCACTCGCGCAGCCAGGAGATCGGCAGCTTCATCGCGTCCTCAGAACTGGCTCAGGAACCGCATGTCGTTTTCGAGGAACAGCCGGATCTCGGGGATGCCGTGACGCACCATCGCGATGCGCTCGAGCCCCATGCCGAAGGCGAAGCCGGTGACCTCCTCGGGGTCGTAGCCCACGGCGCGGAATACGTTCGGATGCACCATGCCCGCGCCGAGCAGCTCGAGCCAGCCCGAACCCTTGCACACCGCGCAGCGGCGCTCGCCGTCGGGCCCCCGCGTCCGCCCCTCCCCCGCGCAGTTCACGCACGAGGCGTCGAGCTGGGCGCCGGGTTCGACGAACGGAAAGTAGATCGGAATCATCCGCGTGCGCACTCCCGCGCCGAGGATCGAGCGCGCGAAGGTGTTGAGCGTGCCCTTGAGGTCCGCCATGCTGACGTCTCGCGCCACGAACAGGCCGTCCACCTGGTGGAACTGGTCCATATGCGAGGCGTCCACCTGCTCGGCGCGGTAGACGCGCCCCGGGAACACCAGGCGCAGCGGCGGGCGGCGCTCCTCCATCGCCCGCACCCAGCCCGGCGAGGTGTGGGTGCGCAGCAGCCGCGTGTCGCTCACGAAGTAGGTGTCGTGCGCGTCGCGCGCCGGGTGATCGGGCGGGAAGTTGAGCTTGCCGAAGTTGTAGGCCTCGTGCTCGACCTCGGGACTGGTGTAGACCGAGTAGCCCAGTCCGTGGAACAGGTCGAGGAGCTCCTCGCGGATCTGCGCCAGCACGTGGCGGTGGCCGACCCACGGTCGCCGGCCCGGGAGCGTGACATCGAGCATCCCGGCGCCGCGGGCTTCGCGTTCTTGCTCGAGCGCGCGGCGCTGGGCCGCCTCGAGCTCGCCGAGCCAGCGCTTCGCCAGGTTGTAGGCCCGCCCGAGCCGCTTGCGCTCCTCGAGCGGCACGTGCGGCAGGTCGCCGAGCGCGAGCGTGACGTGGCCGCGCTCGCGACCGAGCAACGTGGTATGGCGCTCGTCCAACTCCGGGAGGTCGGCGGCTGCCGCGAGCCCGTTGGCCGCCCGGGCGAAGAACGCGGCGAGGTCGGCGCCGGCGCGCTGCAGCTCCCCGACGTGGGCCGCGTGCTCGGGCGCCAGGCGCCCGGGATCGGGGGTGCCCTCGTCCCAGTTCGCGGGCAGCAGCCCCGCCGCGAGCGGATGCGGCTGCCGGTCCGCGGTCACGCGACCGCCGACTTCGCCACCTCCGCGATCTTCGCGAACGCCGCGGCATCGCGGACCGCCATGTCGGCGAGCAGCTTGCGGTTCACGTCCACGTTCGCCTTCTTGAGGCCCGAGATCAGCGTGCTGTAGGACATGCCGTTGATGCGGGCGGCGGCGTTGATGCGGGTGATCCACAGGCGGCGGAAGTCCCGCTTGCGGGTCCGCCGGTGCTCGTAGGCGAACTGACCGGCCCGCTGCACGGTCTGGATGGCGGTCTTGTACAGCTTGCGGCGGCCGCTGAAGCCGCCCTTGGCGGCCTTGAGGACTTTGCGCCGCCGGGCACGTCCCGGAACGACGGTCTTTGCGCGTGGCATGGGGCTCTACCTCCTGCTCCGCGGTCGTTGCGGCCGGGGGCCGCGGGCGGAGCGTTGCGTGGTCGTTCGGGTCAACGCTTTCCGAGCAGTCGCAGGACCCGCGGCGCGTCGACGTCGGCCACCAGGACCGTGCCGGTGAGGTGACGCTTGCGATCGCGGGGCTTGCCGATCATGCCGTGGCGCACGCCGGAGCGCGCGCGCTTGGGCTTGCCGGTGCCGGTGAGCGTGAAGCGCTTGGCCGCGGCACGATTGGTCTTCTGCTTGGGCATGAGTGGCTACTCCTTGCTGCCGGCTTGCGCCTGCGCGCCGGGCTGAGGGGCCGGCGAATCCGCGCCGGGCTGGGAGGCCGACGGCTTCGCGCCGGACTTGGGGGCCGGCGACTTGGCGCCGGACTTGGGGGCCGGCGACTTCGCGCCGGAGGATCCTGCGCTCTCTCGATGCTCGCTCTTGCCGCCCGGCTTGGGCGGCTTCGGCATCAGCACGGCGTTGAGGGTGCGTCCCTCGGAGCGCGGCGACGATTCCACGGTCGAGACGTCGGCGAGATCGGCGATCACCTTCTGGATGAGCCGATGGCCGATGTCCTGGTGCGCCATCTCGCGCCCGCGGAACGTCACCGTGATCTTCACCTTGTCGCGCGAGGTCAGGAAGTCGCGCGCGTGCTGGACCTTGAAGCCGTAGTCGTGCCCTTCGATCTTGGGTCGCAGCTTGATCTCCTTGAGCTGCATCTGATGCTGCTTCTTCTTGGCTTTGCGATTGCGTCGGTTCTGCTCGTACTTGAACTTTCCGTAGTCCATGATCCGGCACACGGGGGGGCGCGCCGTGGGCGAAACCTCGACCAAGTCGAGCGCCTTCGACTGCGCCATCGCGAGGGCCTCGCGCACCGGCAGCACCCCGATCTGCGATCCGTCATCGCCGATCACCCGGACCTGCGGGACGCGAATACGATCGTTCACACGGACTTCCGGCTGCTTGATAGGGGGAATAGGGATGTCCTCCTTTCGCGGTGCCGTGACGCAACGGCCCGACCCGAACGCAGGAACGCCGGGCGGGATCTCGTGAGGCAGAGGCCCCGCCCGGCGTTTGGCCGGTCGCGCGCCGTCCGGGATCGCGACGGCGGTCGCAGTCTAAACCCTTGAGCGGGGCCCCTGTGGCCCGCGGGGGTGAGAAGCGCGGGGCTTCTGCTTGATGTGACGCGCGGCAGTCTAACCGCCCCTGCCGGAACGCGCAAGGGCGATTCTCGCCGGGCGGGCTGCGGGCGCCGGGTCGCTCGCGGGCTACCCGGCGAGCGGCTCGCGGCTGCCCGGTGGCCCGCAAGCGCCGGGCGGCTCGCGGGCGCCGGGACCGGTCCGGGCCGTACCTGGAACCGCCGCGCGCCCCCCTCCTCCCGGGGCCGTTGAGACTGTTGACAAGGGCGACCGTAGTTCCTAGTCTGCCTCGCCTCGTCCGATCGACGGCGACAGCAAACTTACGGAGAGAGCCATGCGTGCAGCAACGATGATGCTTGTGGCGCTGGCGGCCCTTGCCGCCCTACCCACGCCCTCGGCGGCCGAGAAGGGGACCTCGCGCCTGGCGGTCGGCATCGGCCAGGGGGTCGGGGACTTCGTGAATCCGCGGCCGGGCACCGGCGCCTTGACCGTGGACACGGGTGACGATCCGAGCCAGACCGAGGCGTTCGCCGAGTTCTCATTCGAGTTCGCTCCGGACTGGGCCCTCGCGCTGCGCGGCGCCTACGGCTTTTTCAGCGCCAGCCAGGAGCCCGATGCCGCGGGGAGCCCGACGCTGGATTACACGTCATCGTCGTTCGGCGTGCGCGCGGGCGTGGACCGGCTGGGGCGGGTCTCCGATCGCCTGACGGTGTTCCTGGGGCCGGGGCTCGAGTACTGGTCGGGCCGGACGGAGTTCAAGAACATCTACGGCACCACCCCGCCCGACGACGACGTGAAGAGTGCCACAACCTCTCGCATCAGCATCTCCGGGCGGGTCGGCGGCATCCTAGCGCTCTCGAGCGCCGTGGGGGTGGTGGGCCAAGTCGGCCACCAACTGGGGTACGCCACGGCCGAGGAAAACGGCGCCAAGGCCACCTGGTGGCCGAGTCACTTCAATGCTGCACTGGGTCTGGTATTCGAGTTTGGCGGGGGGCAGTGAGGTCCTCAGCCCGTTTCGGCCACGTGGGGCCGTCCACTGAACACACAGAGGGAGGAACATCGACATGAAGAAGTCGCTGCTGCTACTCGCTGCGTTGCTCATGGTGACATTGGTTTCCGGAGCGTCGGCCATGGAGAAGGGCACGACGATCTTCGCGATCGAGCTGGGACAGGGAACGGCCGATCTGACCAATCCGGTCCCTTCCACCGCAACGCCAAGCTACATCAATGGATTCGCGGAACCCGAGATCAGTGGCCAGATCGAGGTCTGGCACATGTTCTCGGAGGACTACGCTTTCAACATCTCGGGCGGCGTCGGCTTCTTCAGCGCCAAGCAGGAGCCGGATGATCCGGCCGCCGACACCGAGGACACGTTCAGCCACACCTCCTTCCGGGTGCGGGTCGGCGGCGATCGCGTCGGGCAGGTGGGCGATCGGCTCACGGTGTTCATCGGACCGGGCCTCGAGTTCTTCACCGGCAAGGCCAAGGAGAAGTTCGAGGGCGGCGGCGGTCCGACCGTCGAGAACGAGAGCTCGAGCACGACGCGCTTCGGGGTCTCCGGCCGCGTCGGAGGAATGATGAAGATCTCCGACAACGTCAGCATCGTCGGCCGTGTGGGGCACAACCTCGGCTACGCGACCTCGAGCGCGGACAAGGGCAATGCCAAGATCACCTGGTGGCCGAGCAGCTTCGATGCCGCCTGGGGGCTGGCCTTCGCCTTCGGCAGCCAGTAAGCGCTCGATCAGACGATAAGAGTTTCAAGTTCCGGGCGGCGCGTCTCCATGCGCCGCCCGGATCGTTGGTGGGAAGACGCCGCCGCTCGTGATTCGGCCCCGCCGCCGCCAGGCGACGGGGCCGAGTGGGTCGGGGGTCGCCGCCGCTCAGCCGCTCCGCTCCCGCGTCTCGCGCTGCACCCGCTCGAGGAATGCCTGGCGGGTCATGGGCTCGAGCTGGCCCGCGCCCTTGCGCCGCGGGGCCACGGTGCCGGCCTCGGCCTCGCGCGGTCCCACCACCAGCATGTAGGGGATCTTCTCGAGCTCGGCGTCGCGGATCTTGGCGCCCATCTTCTCGTCGCGCAGGTCCACCTCGACCCGCACCCCTCCCGCCTCGAGCAGCGCCGCGGTCGCGCCCGCGTAGTCGAGCGCCTTGGGGTTCGCCGGGATCACCATCACCTGGACCGGCGCCACCCACACCGGGAACTCCCCGCCGCAATGCTCGATGTAGATGCCGACGAAGCGCTCGAGCGAGCCGTAGAGCGCGCGGTGGACCATCACCACCTCGTGATCCTGCCCGTCGGTGCCGGTGTAGGCGACGTTGAAGCGCTTGGGCAGGTTGAGGTCCACCTGGATGGTCGGGCACTGCCACTCGCGACCCAGCGCGTCGCGCAGCTTGACGTCGATCTTGGGCGCGTAGAACGCCCCGCCGCCCTCGTCCACCTGGTAGGGCAGGCCGCGGCGGTCGAGCGCCTGGCGCAGCGCCTCGGTGGCGAAGCTCCACTCCTCGTCGCTGCCGAGGTACTTCTCCTTCGGCCGGGTGGCGAGGTAGCAGGTGTACTGGTAGCCGAAGGTGCGCAGCAGGAAGTCCATCAGGTCGAGCACGCCCGCGACCTCGTCGGCGAGCTGCTCGCGGGTGCAGAAGATGTGCGAGTCGTCCTGGGTGAAGCCGCGCACGCGCTCCATGCCGTGCAGCACGCCCGAGCGCTCGTAGCGGTACACGGTCCCCAGCTCGGCGTAGCGCAGCGGCAGGTCGCGGTACGAGCGCTTGCCACTCCGGTAGATCATGATGTGCCCGGGGCAGTTCATCGGTTTCACCCGGTAGGGCTGGCCGTCGATGTCCATCGGCGCGTACATCAGATCCGCGTAGTTCTCGAGGTGTCCCGAGATCTCGTAGAGCTTCTCGCTCGCGATGTGCGGGGTGTAGACGAGCTGGTAGCCGCGGCGGAGGTGCTCGTCCTTCCACAGCTGCTCGATGAGGTGGCGCACCATCGCCCCCTTCGGGTGCCAATGGATCAGCCCCGCTCCCACCTCCTCGTGCACCGAGTAGAGGTCCAGCTCGCGCCCCAGCCGGCGGTGGTCGCGGCGCAGCGCCTCCTCGACGTTCTTGAGGTGGAGATCCAGCGCCTCCTGGGTGGGGAACGCGGTGCCGTAGATGCGCTGGAGCATCTCGTTGCGCTCGTTGCCGAGCCAATAGGCGCCCGCCACGTGGGTGAGCTTGAACGCCAGGATCTTCCCGGTGCTCGCCAGGTGCGGCCCGCGGCAGAGGTCGAGAAACGGACCGTTGCGGTAGTAGGTGACCTTGGCCCCCTCCGGAATCTGCGAGAGGAAGTGGAGCTTGTACTTCTCCGCCTCGGCCTCGAAGTGCTGGCGCGCCAGCGCGCGGGTCGCCTCCTGGTACTCGAAGGGCTGGTCCGCGGCGATGATCTCGCGCATGCGCGCCTCGATGCGCACCAGGTCCTCGGGGGTGAACGGCTGTTCGCGCGCGAAGTCATAGTAGAAGCCGTTCTCGATCGGCGGCCCGCCGGCGACCTTGACGTCGGGGAACAGCTCGGTGACCGCGGTCGCGAGCACGTGGGCGGCCGAATGCCGCAGGCGGTAGAGCTCCTCGCCCCCGGGGTAATGCGACACGTCGGGGCCCGAGGCGGGCGCCGAAGCCATGGACATCGCGGAGTTCCTTCCGGCGAACGCGGGGCGGCGCGCCGGACCCTCGCCCGGGCCCTGCGGCGTGCACGCCCCGCCAAGATGGTGGGCGATACTGGACTTGAACCAGTGACCCCTTGCTTGTCGAGCAAGTGCTCTACCAGCTGAGCTAATCGCCCACGGAACCAACGATTAAGCCGCACGGCGCACGGAGTGTCAAGGCGCGCGGGCTCGGCAGACGCGCAGGAGCCAGGGAGAGGGCGGGCGCGCCGAGGACAAGCGCGAGCCAGCGGGCCAGAGCGGGCGGGGACCGGAGCGCGGGCTCCGCAGACGCGCAGGAGCCAGGGACGGCGGGCGCGGCGAGGAACCGCGCACGCCAAGCGGACCGCAGCGGACGGGGACCGGAGCGCGGGCTCCGCAGACGCGCAGGAGCCAGGATGGCGGGCGCGTCGAGGATAAGCGAGGCGGAGCCAGGATGGCGGAGCCGAGCGGCCCGCGCGCAGGTCCCCGCCCGCGGAGGCCCGCCGGGCACAGAGCCGGATCGAGCGGCCCGCGCGCAGGTCCCCGCCCGCGGAGGACCGCCAAGCACGGCGCCCGATGGAAGCGAACCCCGCGACACCTTGCCCGCGGGCGTTTGCGAACGGAGTCTACAGCGTGCGCCCCAGTACCTTGGCGATCGTCCGGATCTGCTGCACCAGCTCGGCGTATTGCTCGGGGAAGAGCGACTGCGGGCCGTCCGAGAGCGCGTGGTCGGGGTCGTGGTGCACCTCGATGATGAGGCCGTCGGCGCCGGCGGCGATCGCGGCGCGGGCCATCGGCGCCACCTTGTTGCGGATGCCGGTGCCGTGCGAGGGATCCACGATCACCGGCAGGTGGGAGAGCTCCTTCACCACCGGGATGGCGTTCAGGTCGAGGGTGTTGCGGGTGTAGGTCTCGAAGGTGCGGATGCCGCGCTCGCAGAGCACCACCTGGCTGTTGCCCTGCGAGACGATGTGCTCGGCGCTCATCAGCCACTCCTCGATGGTCGAGGCCAGGCCGCGCTTGAGCAGCACCGGCTTCTCGGCGTGCCCGACCTCGCGCAGCAGCGAGTAGTTCTGCATGTTGCGCGCGCCGACCTGGAGTATGTCGGCGTAGCGCGCCACCAGCGGCACCTGCTGGGAGTCCATCACCTCGCTCACCACCGCGAGGCCGTGGGCGTCGGCGGCGCGCCGGAGGATCTTGAGTCCCTCCTCCCCCAGGCCCTGGAAGGAATAGGGCGAGGTGCGCGGCTTGTACGCCCCACCGCGCATGATGGTGGCGCCGGCGCTCGCCACCGCCTCGGCGATGCGGAACGCCTGCTCCTCCCCCTCGATCGCACACGGCCCGGCCATGAGCGCGAGCTGACCGCTCCCGATCGCGCAGCGTCCCACGGAGATGATCGTGTCGTGAGGATGGAACGCGCGGCTCACCAGCTTGAAGGGGACCGGGATGCGGCGCAGCTCGGCCACCCCGTCCCAGGCGCCGACGGCGTCCCAGTCCACCTGCGCGGCGTCGCCGATGGCGCCGAGCCGCACCTGGCCGTCGTGGTCGGTGCGGTGGACCGCGAGGCCGAACATGCGCAGCCGCTCCGCGACGTCGCCGGCGACGGTCTCGGGCACGCCCTTTCGCAGCAGCACCAGCATCGGCCGGGACTCTCCTCTCCTGCGCCTAACGATCAGGCCCACGCCATGGCGGCGTGGGCCGGGAGTGTGCGTTGCGCTGCGGAGCTTCAGCGGGCCAGCGCGGACTCCCGGCTGCGCCAAGCGTAGCCGTACCCGGGCCGGAACCAGAGCCGAAGATTGGACGACACGTCGCCCCTCCTGTGAGAACGGCAAGCAGCGTAGCACGCGGGAGCGACCGCGACAATCCGTTGCGCCGCAACAGGACCGCCCTGTCAGTTCGAGTAACACGGGAGTTCAACGGTCGCGTCCGCGCAGGGCCCGCTGCCGCAGCCAGGCGTCGGCGAGCGTGATCGCGGCCATCGCCTCCGCCACCGGCACGACGCGCGGACAGATGCAGGGGTCGTGGCGCCCGCCGATCTCGATGGTGGTGGTGCCGCCCGCGGCGGTCGCGGCGGTCTGCGGTTTGCCGATCGAGGTCGCGGGGCGCACCGCGATCCGGACCACGATCTCGGCTCCGTTGGAGATCCCGCCGGCGATGCCGCCCGAGAAGTTGCTCGAGTACTTCTCGCCGTCGAACACGTCGTTGGTCTCGGAGCCGTGCTTGGCGCACATCGCGAAGCCGCCGCCGATCTCGACCCCCTTGGTCGCCGGGATCGAGAGCATCGCCGCTCCGAGCAGCGCATCGAGCTTGGCCATGGTGGGATCGCCCCAGCCCGGCGGCACGCCCTGTGCCACGACCTCGACCACGCCGCCGATCGAATCCTTGCGATCGCGCACCGCGGCGATCACCTCGGCCATGCGCACGGCGGCACCGGCGTCGGGGCAGCGCACCGGGTTGCGCTCGGTCTCGTCCCAGTCGCGCCGCGCGGCGCGCTCCTCGCCCACCTGCACCGTGCCCCCGGCGATGCGCACGCCGACGCCGGCGAGCGCCGCGCGCGCGAGTGCCCCCGCCGCCACCCGCCCCACCGTCTCGCGGCCCGAGGAGCGCCCTCCCCCGCGGTGGTCGCGCACCCCGTACTTCTGCTGGTAGGCGTAGTCCGCATGGCCCGGGCGGAAGACCTCGCGCAGCTTCTCGTAGTCCTCGGAGCGCGCGTCGGTGTTGCGCACCAGCATGGCGATCGGGGTGCCGAGCGACACGCCTTCGAACACCCCCGAGAGCACCTCGACCCGGTCGGCCTCCTGGCGCTGCGTGGTGAGGGCGCTCTGGCCCGGCCGCCGGCGGTCGAGCTCGCGCTGGATCTCGGCCGGGTCCACGCCGATCCCGGGGGGCATGCCGTCCACCACGACGCCCACCGCCGGGCCGTGCGACTCCCCGAAGGTGGTGACGCGGAAGAGCTGGCCGAAGGAGGAGGACACGCTCAGCGCCGGCGTACGCGGGTACGACCCGGGCGCGCGGTGCGCGCACCCGCCTGGAACGCGGCGGCGCTGCGTGCGCGGAACGCGAGGTGCGCCGCGACCATGCGCTCGAGCTGGTAGAGGTACGTGGGACGCACGTCCACCCGGGCCTCGGCGATCCAGCCCGTGCAGCGCTCCCAGGTGACGATGTCCTCGCCGGTGTGGTCGAAGAAAAGCTCCGCATGGAGCACGCCGCGATTGACCAGCGTCGCCACCATTTCCCAGTACGAGATCGTCATGCGGAAGTGGCGGTCCTCGTCGCTGTGGGAGAGATAGCGCGCCTTGATCTCGCCCCAGCCCGAGGGCCGGAAGTCGGTCAGGAACCACTTGCGCGCCCGCCGCAATTCGGGCTCGCGCCGGACGTCATAGAGGTGGAGCAGCAGCTCGGCATCGGCGTGGCTGGGCTTGCGCATGCGGGGCCTCTCGGGGTGGAGGAGCGGCAACGGACGCCGCGCACTCTAG
>Ga0154739_1037_pt1 | contig 167406 bp, 141 predicted proteins | sample Rifle2008BG16ft_FD_105747 | JGI IMG/M metagenome (GOLD analysis project Ga0154739, IMG submission 105747) | Candidatus Eisenbacteria bacterium RBG_16_71_46 | reverse complement strand
CGAGCGGGTCGAGCCGATCGGGCTCGCGCACGGCACCGTGCTGGTGCTCGAAGGCGACGTGCGCATCGAGTGCACGACGTTCCGTCGCGAAGGCGCCTACCCCGACGCCCGGCATCCCGAGGAGGTCCGTTTCACGCGGGACCCGCTGGCCGACCTGGCGCGGCGCGATCTGACCCTCAACGCGATCGCCTACGACCCCGAGTCCGGGACGCTGCTCGATCCTCACGGCGGACTGGCGGATCTCGTCGCGGGCCGGCTGCGGGCGGTGGGCGAACCGCAGGCGCGATTCCGCGAGGACGCGCTGCGCCCGTTGCGCGTCGCGCGCCTCGCCGCCGTGCTGGAGATGGACGTCGAGTCCGCCACCCGCGCGGCGATGGGTACGACGCGCGACCGCGCGGCGATGGTCGCGGTGGAGCGGGTACGCGACGAGCTGCAACGCCTGATGGAAGCGGCTCGGCCCTCGGTGGGGCTCGAGCTGTTGCGCGAGGCCGATCTGCTCGGCCTGTGGATGCCCGAGCTCGCGCGCTGCTACGGCGTGCTGCAGAACCGCTACCACGCCTGGGACGTGTACGATCATTCGCTCCACACCTGCGACGCGGCGCCCGCCGCGAAGCCGGTGGTGCGCTGGGCGGCGCTGCTCCACGACATCGGCAAGCCCGATACGCGCGTGGAGCGCGGGGGGGAGGGAACCTTCTACAACCACCAGTTCGTGGGCGCCGCGCTCGCCGACGCGATGCTCGAGCGCCTCCGCTTTCCCCGCCAGGAGCGCCAGACCATCGTCCACCTGGTGCGCGAGCACATGTTCGATTACCGCGCGGTGTGGAGCGACGCGGCCTTGCGGCGCTGGCTGCGTCGCGTCGGCGTCGAGGCGATCGCCGACCTCTTCGACCTGCGCATCGCGGACAACCTGGGCAACGGCCTGCGCACGGGGTTTCCGCACTATCTCGAGGAGATGCGCGCGCGCATCGAGCGCCTGGTCGCCGAGTCCCAAGTATGGAGCGTTCGCGATCTCGCGGTGGACGGGCACGACGTCATGCGGATCCTCCGTCTGGCGCCGGGGCCCGAGGTGCGCGCGGCGCTCGAGGCGTTGCTCGAGGAGGTGCTGGATCGTCCGGACCGCAATCGTCGTGAGGCGTTGCTCGCGCGCCTCGAGCAGTGGCGCAACGAGCGCGCGGGCGCGGCCCGCGACGCTTGACACCCCTCGATCACGGCCCGTATCCTGCGTCGCGCACGATTCCCTGGGGCTCCACGTTTGCGCCCCGCCTGAAGGCCCGACATGTCGATGACCGCGTTCCAGAAACCGGTGCGACGCGAGCTGGAGCGGGTGCAGACCCGGCTCCGGGAGCTTTTCCGCACCCCGATTCCGATCCTGAACCAGGTGGGCGGTCACGTCCTCGCCACCCGGGGCAAGAAGTTCCGGCCGACGCTGTTACTGCTGGTGGCGCGGCTGCGCGGGAACCTCGGAAGCGACGCCGTCCTGTGCGCCACGGTGGTGGAGATGGTGCACGCCGCGGCCCTGATCCACGACGACTCGGTGGACAAGAGCGACCTGCGCCGCGGGATGCCCACGGTCAACGGCCTGTGGACCGACGAGATGGCGATCATCATGGGCGACTACCTCTACGCGCAGGCCATGTCGATTTTGGTCGAAAATCGCATGAACATGCCGATGTCGGTGCTCGCCCGCGTGGTCACGGAGATGTCGTGCGGCGAGGCGCTCGAGTTCCAGTACGCCTACAATCTCGACGTGACCGAAGCGCAGTACGAGCAGCTGGTGCGCTCGAAGACCGGCTCGCTGATCGGGGCCGCGACCGAGATCGGCGCCGGGATCAACGGCGGCGCAAACGACCTCAAGCGCCGCCGCGCCTATCGCGAGTTCGGCGAGACCCTGGGGGTGGCGTTCCAGATCGCGGACGATCTCCTCGACTACCTGGGGGATTCCGAAGTCACCGGCAAGCCGGTGGGCTACGACCTCGCCGAGGGTAAGGTGACCCTGCCGCTGATCGCGGCGTTGCGCTCGGCCAGCGACGCGGACCGGCGCAAGCTCCGCTCGCTCGCGCTGCGCAAGCGCTGGACCGGCGCGCAATGGAACCTGCTGCGGGCGCTGATCGAGAAGTGCGGCGGCTTCGAGTACGCGCGCGCGCGGGCGTTCGCGCTCGCGGATCGGGCCCGCACCATGCTCGACGGCGAGCCGGTCGGGGTCGCGCGCCGCGCGCTGGACCGCGCGGTGGACTACGCGGTTCGGCGCGATCGCTGATGGCCGCTTCCTCCTTCGCCGCTCCGCGCCTGCATTGACCGAGCGGCTGCGCATCCCCCGTCGCCCCGCGTCGCTCGACGTCGTGCACTCGGCCGCGCTCGCGGCGCACTCCAAGAAGGCGCGCGATCCGGTGGCGCTCGACCTCCGGGACCTCAAGGGCGTGGCGGACTATTTCTTCATCTGCTCCGCGTCGAGCGAGGTGCAGGTGAAGGCGGTGGCCGAGGCGATCGAGGACAAGCTCCGCTCGCTGGGAGCGCGACCCTGGCACGTCGAAGGTCGCGAGGGGCGGCGCTGGGTGCTGCTCGACTACGTCGATGTCGTGGTGCACGTGTTCCACGAGAAGACCCGCGAGTACTACATGCTGGACCGCCTGTGGGGAGACGCCCGGAGCGTGGACCTTGGTCTGGACGACGCTGACTGAGTGCCTCGAGCGCGCGATGCGCGCCGCCGGATGGTGGAGCGACGAGCGCCCGGCGCGGCTGGAGCTGGCGGTGCCGCGTGATCCGGCGCACGGCGACTGGACCACGAATCTGGCCCTGCTGCTGGCGCGCGAGCTGAAGCGTCCGCCGCGCGCGGTGGCCGAGGAGCTGGCGCGGCGCGTGGCGCCGGATCCCGAGGTGTTCGCGGGCGTGGAGGTCGCGGGTCCGGGGTTCCTCAATTTTCGTTACAGTCCCGCGTTCCTGCGCCGGCTTCCGGCGACGATCGTCGCCGCCGGCGGGGCGTTCGGCGCGGCCGACCACGCGCACGGCCTGCCGGTGCTCGTGGAGTACGTCAGCGCCAATCCCACCGGGCCGCTCAACGTGGTCAACGCCCGTGCCGCCGCGGTCGGAGCGGCCCTGGTGCGGCTGCTCGAGGCGACGGGGCACCAGGCGGCGGGCGAGTTCTACGTCAACGACGCCGGCAACCAGGTGGACCTGCTCGGGGAGTCCGTCGCCGCGCGGGTCGCCGAGTGGGCGAAGACGGCGCGCGAGTTCCCGGAGAACGGGTACCGCGGCAGCTACGTGGGCGAGCTCGCGGAGGCCCTGTGGCGGGAGCGGCGGAGCGAGGCGGAAGCCGGCCTCGCGCGGCCCGACGGCGCCGCCTGGTTCCGCGACCAGGCGCTCGAGCGCATGCAGGACTCGCAGCGCCGCGACCTCGCCTCCTACGGCGCCGAGTTCGCGCTGTGGTTCCGCGAGTCCTCGCTCCATGCCTCCGGTCGGGTGGCCGGCGCGCTGGCGGCGCTCGAGGAGCGCGGCGTGGTGTACGAGGCCGAGGGAGCGCGCTGGCTGCGGACCACCGGGTTTGGGGACGACAAGGACCGCGTGATCGTGCGCAGCAACGGAGTGCCCACCTACCTGCTGCCCGACATCGCCTACCATCTCGACAAGCGCGCGCGGGGTTTCCGCCACGCGGTGAACCTCTGGGGCCCGGATCACCACGCCTACGTCTGCACGCTGCAGGCGGCGCTGCGGGCGGTCGGGCTCGAGCCCGACTTCCTCGAGGTGCTGATCGTGCAACAGGTCAACCTGATGAAGTTCGATCCCGCCGCGGGCCACAGCGTGCCCTACAAGATGAGCAAGCGCGCCGGCGAGTTCATCACCCTGCGCGACCTGATCGAAGAGGTGGGGGCGGACTGCGCGAAGTTCTTCTTCCTCATGCGCTCGACCAGCGCGCATCTCGATTTCGACCTCGATCTGGCGCGGCAGCAGAACGACGAGAACCCGGCATACTACGTTCAGTACGCGCACGCGCGCATCGCCTCGATCCTGCGTTTCGCCGCCGGGCGTGGCCTGACTCCCGACCCGGGCGGCACGGTGGCTCTCGATGCCGCCGAGGAGATCGCCCTGATCCGGCGGCTCGCCAGCTTCCCCGAGGTGGTGCGCGGCGCGGCGCTCGCCCGCGAGCCGCACCGCATCCCGACCTACCTGGTCGAGACCGCGGCCGAGTTCCACCGTTTCTACCACGCCTGCCGCGTGGTGTCGGACGACGCGGCGCGCTCGCGCGGGCGGCTGTTGCTGGCCGCGGCCGCGCGCACCGTGCTCGCCAACGGACTGGCGCTCATGGGGGTCACCGCTCCCGAGCGCATGGAGCGCGCCGCCGAGGCGCTGTCATGAGCCACCGCGACGACATCCTGGTCGTCGGCTCGGTCGCGCTCGATTCGGTGCGCACCCCCTTCGGCGAGACCGCCGAGGCGCTCGGCGGATCGGCGTCGTACTTCGCGGCCTCGGCCAGCCATTTCGCCCCGGTGCGGATCGTCGCCGTCGTCGGCGAGGACTTCCCGCCCCATCACCGCGGGCTGTTCGAGAGCCTTTCGATCGACCTCTCCGGCCTCGAAACCGCCCCCGGCCGGACCTTCCGGTGGCGCGGCGAGTACGACGTGGAGCTCGGCCACGCGCACACGCTGGAGACGCAGCTCAACGTGTTCCAGCACTTTCATCCGCGGTTGGACGAAGGGCATCGCGACTGCCCCCACGTCTTCCTCGCGAACATCGATCCCGACCTGCAGCTCGAAGTCCTGGGGCAGATGCGCAAGCCGCGGTTGACGCTCTCCGACACCATGAACTACTGGATCGCGCGCAAGCCGGACCGGGTGCTCGAGGTGCTGAGGCAGGTGGACGTGGCCCTGCTGAACGAGGAGGAGGCCCGGGCGCTCGCGGGGGAGACCCAGCTGGTGCGGGCGGCGGACCGCCTGCTCGAACAGGGCGCGCGCGCGGTGATCATCAAGAAGGGGGAGCACGGAGCCTTCTACCAATCCCGCGAGGAACGCTTCATCGCGCCGGCCTTCCCGGTCGAGGCGCTGACCGACCCGACCGGGGCGGGGGATTCGTTCGCGGGCGGATTCCTCGGCTGGCTCGCCGGGTGCCCCCGCATCGACGGGATGGCGCTGATTCAGGGGTTGTCCTGCGGAGCCGCGATGGCGTCCCTCGCGATCGAGGCCTTCAGCCCCGTACGGCTGGCCGAGAGCCTTCCGGACGAGATCGCAGGGCGGGTCGAGGTCCTGCACCGGATGGTCCACTACGACGTCCTGCCGGTCCGGAGCCGCCTTCAGGGCAGGACGTAGCCAGCGGTTTGGCAGTGTGTTAGGCTTGAACCCTCGGAACAGCGACGCAGCCCCGCGACGACATGGAGGACTACCGGCCGTGATGCCTGAGCCGGCGCCCGTGACGTGGACGTCCCAAGCCGAGGCCGGTCTGCGCTCGTTGCGCGACGTGGATGCCGCGAGCATCACCGCCGACGGTGAGGAGATCACCGAGGTGCACGTCGTGACCCGCTCGACCCGGCCTGCGAAGCAGATCGTCCGCGACGTGCAGACGCTGCTGCGCACGCGCTTCGGGCGCTCGATCGACCATCGGGTGGTGTCCGTGGCCTACGTGGAGAGCGCCGCGCCCGCGGACGGCGAGGCGAGCCCCCCGCCCGACGAGGCGCCCGCCGCCAAGGACGACCGCATCCGCTTCGCGAGCGTCAACGTCTTCGTCTCCGGATCCCGCGCCCACGCCCAGGTGGAGCTCAAGTGGAAGGGCGTGCCGCGGATGGGCAGCGCCTCGGGGTGGAGCACGCGCGAGGGCGCCCACCGCCTGATCGCGACCGCCACCATCACGGCGATCCAGGAGTTCATCGACGACGAGGTGGCCCTGGGCACGCCGGACGTGCAGCTGGTCCGGCTCCACGGCCGGGAGTTGGCCGTGGTCGGGGTGGGCCTGATCGCCCACCGCCAGGAAAAAATGCTGGTCGGCGGCTGCACCGTGGAGCAGGATGTGCAGGAAGCGGTGGTGCTCGCGACCCTCGGGGCGGTCAATCGGGTGGTGGGCGGGCTCCAGACGCACGAGCCGATCGAGTACGTGTTGAGACCGACATCCACGATGGAGGCGAGCGGAGCGAAACGCCGTTAAAGAGACGAAGCGAAGCGGACCCACCTGATCAGATTCGTTCAATCTCCTACGCTGGTTTCCAGAAGGAGGTGGGCCTCGTGGACTTCATCCTTGAGCTCATCAATTTCTTCACGAGAGCAGGCTGGTAGCTGAGAGTTGGACTCTCGTGGGCAAACGGTAGCGTCTGACCTCCGATCGTGATGTCGGTCTCGCCCTTTTTCGCCCCCTCCGCGGCCGCTCCCGCATGATGGATCGTTCTTGAGCGCAGCGCTGTCTCCACGCCATCCGGCCCTGTTCCGGCTCTACCACTCCGCGATGCTCGTCGCGGCGGCGGTGCTGATGTGGCTCGGATGGCACGCCGCCGGGCCCCCGCACCTGCTGCCGCTGCTGCTGGTGCTGGCGTTCATGCTCTACAGCGACTCCCACCCGGTCCAGCTTCCCAGCGGTGGCTACGCCACGCCGAGCACGATCCTCGACCTGCCCGCGCTGGTGATCCTCGGGCCGTTCTGGACCTCGGCGGTCGCGGTGCTGAGCACGCTCATCGTGCAGGGGGTCGTGCAGCGCAAACCGGCGATCAAGGTTTCCCACAACGCCGCGATGTTCACCGTGATGTACTTCCTCGCCGCCTTCGCCTTCGAAGCGGCGGAGGGGCGGATCGGCCTCGTCGCCCTGCCACGCGACATCGTGCCCCTGCTCCTCGCGGGGGCGGTCTACTTCCTGAGCAACTCGCTGCTGCTCTCGACCGTCATCGCGCTCACCACCGGGCCGAGCCCGTGGCGGGTGTGGGAGCGCAACTTCTTCCGCGGCATCCTCCACTACCTGTCGTTCATCGCCCTGGGCAGCCTGGTGGTCGTCACCTACGTGGCCCTCGGCCCGTGGGGGCTGGTGCTGTGCGCCGTGCCGTTCCTGGTCGCCCACCACTCCTTCCGCCTCTACATGGAGATCCGCGCCGACCTCAAGGACTTCGTGCGCGCGCTGTCCGAGGTGCTCGAGGAGGTGGACCCGTACACCCGGCACCATTCGGTGCGGGTGTCGCAATACGCCGTGCGGCTCGCCCGCGGGCTCCACATGCCGGAGCGCGAGGTCGAAGAGTCGGAGTACGCGGCGTTGGTCCACGATCTCGGCAAGATCGGACCGCAGCATCAGCACATCCTGCAGAAACCCGGCACGCTGACCTACGAGGAGCAGCGCACCCTGCGGGCCCATCCCGCGGCGGGGGCGGACATCGTCGTCAAGGTGCGCGCGCTGCGGCGCGCGGCGGAGATCGTGCGCAGCCACCACGAGCGCCCCGATGGACAGGGCTACCCCTTCGGGCTGCGCTCGGCGGACGTGCCGCTCGGGGCGCGGGTGCTCAACGTGTGCGACGCCTTCGATGCCATGACCTCGGACCGACCCTACCGTCGCGCGCTGTCGGTGGAGTCCGCGCTGCGCGAGCTCAAACGCGGGGCGGGAACCCAGTTCGACGCGCCGGTGGTGGAGTGCCTGGTCCGTCTCCACGAAGCGGGCGAGTTCCCGCTCCTCCCCAGCCCGAGCAGCGAGGACCTGCTCATGCTCCGCCTCAAGCCCCGTCGCGCCCAGGGTTGATGCGCTATCGCGACGCGGGCGTCGACATCGCGGCCGCCGAGGAGATCCGCCGCGCGCTGGGGAGCGCGGTGCGCTCGACCTGGGGCGCCGGCGTGCGTCCGCTGGAGGGCGGCTTCGCCGGCGTGATGGAGTTCCCCGGGACGCCGGACGGAACGGGCCGGCTGCTCGCCGCGACCATGGACGGGGTCGGCACCAAGCTGCATCTCGCCCTCGCGGCGGGGCGCGCCGGCGCCGCCGCCGCCGACCTGGTCTATCACGGCGCCAACGACCTGCTGGCGCACGGCGCCCGCCCGCTGGCGTTCCTCGACTACGTGGCCCAGGCGCGGCTCGACCCCGCCGTGGTGCTGGCGATCGTCGAAGGCCTGGCGGGCGCCTGCCGGAAGATCGGCGCGGCGCTGCTCGGCGGCGAGACCGCCGAGATGCCGGATACGTATCTTCCGGGGGTCGTGGATGTCGCGGGCTGCATGCTCGGCACCGTGGGCGCGGCCGGCGTGCTCGACGGCCGCGCGGTGGCCCCCGGCGACGTCGTGCTGGGCTTGGGCTCGGACGGGCTCCACACCAACGGGTTCTCGCTCGCGCGGCGGGTGCTGGCCGCCTCCGGGCTGACGCTGGACGACCCGCTTCCCGGTGGAGGTGGGAACTCGGTGGGGGCGGCGCTGCTGGCGCCCCACCGCTGGTACGGCCGCGCCGTGCTGCCCGCGATCGAGTCCGGACGCGTGCACGGGGCCGCCCACGTCACCGGCGGCGGCATCGCCGGAAATCTGGCGCGCGTGCTCCCCGCGGGCTGCCGCGCGCGGGTGCGTGCGTCAGCCTGGCCGCGCCCGCCGCTGTTCGAGTGGCTGATCGCCGCCGGCGAGATTCCGGAGGAGGACGCCCGGCGGGCGCTCAATCTCGGAATCGGCCTGGCGCTGGTGTGCGCCCCCGCGGCCGTCCCCGCGTTGACCACCGAATTCGCCGCCGCGGGCGAGCGGGTGCATGCCATCGGCTCGATCGTGACCGGCGAGCGCGGCGTGGACTGGGTGGAGGCGGCCTGACGGTTCCATGGGGAGGGTGAGGGAAAGGGGGAGGGGATGGGACGTTCGGATCGGGATCTCGCAGACGCCCCCGCGGGAACCTTGCTGGAGCGGCCGGAGCTGCTCGGCGAATCGCCGGCGTGGCGCGACGTGTGCGAGGCGCTGCCGCGTGTCGCCGCCAGCGGCCTGGCGGTGCTGGTGCAGGGGGAGACCGGGACCGGCAAGGAGCTGGTGGCCCGTGCCGTCCACGCGCTGAGCCCCCGGGCGCGCGCCAACTTCGTCGCGCACAATTGCGGCGCGACGCCCGACAGCCTGATCGAAAGCGAGCTGTTCGGCCACGCCCGCGGGGCCTTCACCGGGGCGATCGCCGATCGTCCGGGGTTGTTCGACGCCGCGGACCGTGGCACGCTGTTTCTCGACGAGATCGGGGACGCCAGCCCGCTGCTCCAGATGAAGCTGCTGCGCGTGCTGCAGGAGGGCGAGGCCCGGCGGGTCGGAGAGACCCGCCTGCGGCGGCTCGACGTGCGCATCGTCTCGGCCACCCACCAGCCCCTGGGCGAAGCGCTCGAGCGGGGCGCGTTCCGCAGCGACCTCCTCTACCGGCTCAACGCCGTGCGCATCGAGCTGCCGCCGCTGCGCGAGCGGGGCCGCGACGTGCTGGTGCTGGCGCGGTCCTTCCTGGCGACCTCCGCGGCGGCGGTGGGGGCGGAACCTCCGGAGATCGAGGACGCGCTCGCCGAGAGACTGCTGGCCTACCCGTGGCCCGGCAACGTGCGCGAGCTGGCCAACGCCTGCGCCTACGCGGTGCGCGTCGCCGGTGCGCGCGGCGAGGTGCGTCGCGAGCACTGGCCGGACGACGCGCGTCTCGGCCTGGCGCGTGGTGCGGAGCCGCGGGGAGGACTGCACGCCGAGACCCGCGCCCTCGAGGAGCGGCGGTTGCGCGAAGCGCTCGAGCGCACGCGCTGGAACAAGTCCGCGGCCGCGCGAGCGCTGGGGCTCTCACGCCAGGGCCTGCTCAAGAAACTGCGGCGCTATGGACTCGGCGCCGCGGACTCGGCGGCCGTTGCGCTTGACGGTGTGGGAGGCGCTCCCTAGACTGCCGCGCAACTTCGTGGAGGGCAGGACGTGGCCAAGCGGACGATTCGTGTGGGCCTGGTCGGGGTCGGCGCCGCCGCCCAGGTCAATCACATCCCGGCGCTCAAGAAGACCGAGGGCCTCGAGCTGGTCGCGCTGAGCGACCGGGATCCCGACAAGGCCTCGCGCGTCGCCCAGAAGTTCCAGATCCCCGGGGTCCACTCCCGGGTGGACGACATGTTCGCCGACGACGAGATCGACGTCATCGACATCTGCACCCCGAACTTCCTGCACGCGCCGATGGCGACCGCGGCCCTCGAGGCGGGGAAGCACGTGCTGTGCGAACGCCCACTGGCCCGCAGCGGCGAGGAGGCGGCGGCCATGGCCAAGGCGGCCAAGAAGGCCGACCGCCTGCTGATGTGCGCGGTGCAGCACCGGTTTCGCCCCGACGCCCAGCTGCTGCGGAAGTTCGTCGAGAAGGGCGATCTCGGCGACATCTTCATGGCCAAGGCGGGCTGGCTGCGTCAGCGCACCGAGTGGGATTCGGACGAATGGCGCCGCCAGAAGCGCGAATCCGGCGGCGGCGTGGTGCTCGATCTCGGCTTCCAGATGCTCGACCTGTCGTTGTGGATCCTCGGCGAGCCGAAGGTGGCCTCGGTGACCGCGAGCGTGCACCGCTCGAGCAAGGGCGAGGTCGAGGACAGCGCGACCGCGTTCTTCCGCCTCCAGTCCGGCGCCACGCTGACGCTCGAGCTGACCTGGGGTCTGCTCATGGAGAAGGACTTCGCCTACGTCAACCTGTTCGGCTCGGGGGGTGCTGCGCTTCTCAACCCGTTCCGCGTGCACAAGGGCATGCACGGGACCCTGGTGAACGTCACGCCGACGCTGGAGACCTCGCGCAACCAGTACAAGCACTCGATCGAGGCGCAGATGGCGCATCTCTCCGACGTCCTGCGCCGGAACGCCCACCCCATGGGCGGTACGGACGAGATCGTTCCGGTGATGGAGATGATGGACGCGATCTATCGTTCGGCGGAGCAGGGAAAAGAGGTCCGTCTCGCATAGTCGGCGTTCCCTCGCGCTCGCGCTGCTGTCGGGCGTGCTGCTGGGTGTCGCGTTTCTCGTGCCCGCGCTCGGGCTCCTCGCCTGGGTGGCGTTCGTCCCGCTGCTGGTGGCGCTCGAGGACTACCGCGTGGCCGGCGCCGGGGTGCGGCGGCTGTTCGGGCTCGGCTACCTCTTCGGATTCAGCTTCTTCCTGATCGGCAGCCACTGGATCGCCCTGCTGTCCGATGTGGCGATCACCGTGCCGTGGCTCAAGTACCCCGCCTGGGTCGCGGCGGCCGCCTACCTCGCGCTCTTCGGCGGGCTCGGGACCGCCCTCGCCGGAACCCTCGCGCGCCGCAGCGGCGTGGGTCTGGCCTGGGTGTTCCCGGTCGCCTGGCTGGCGGTGGAGGAGCTGCGCGGCTCGGGCGAGCTGGGCTTCCCGTGGTTTCAGCCCGGCTATGCCTTCGCCGCGTTCCCACCCTTCATCCAGATGGCCAGCCTCGGCGGCGTGACCCTGGTGACCCTGTGGGTGCTCGCGGTCAACGTGCTGGCGTGGCGCGCGATGCGCGGCCGCGCGCGGCTGCGCGCCGGGATCGGCGCCGCGCTCGTGGTGCTGCTGCCGCTCACCTGGGGACTGCGCGCGCTCGACGCCGCCGACCGCGCACCGGGCCCGACGATCGCCCTGATTCAAGCGAACATCGCGGGGGAGATCAAGTGGTCGGGCCGCCACCAGCGCGAGGTCCTCGCCGCGTTCCTGACCCTCTCGGATTCGGCGGCGAGCGTCCGCCCGGCTCCCGGCCTGATCATCTGGCCGGAGACCGCCACCGGGAGCTATCTGCGGCGCCAGCTCGACCAGGCGATCGAGGTGGCGCGCTTCACCGCGCGCACCGAGATTCCGGTGTTCGCCGGCTTCGCCGACTACGGAATCGCCGCCGACGGCCGTCCCCGCTATACCAACGCCGCCGGGCTGTTCACGCCCCGCGGCGTGCCGGATCCGGTCTACGCCAAGCGCCACCTGGTGCCGTTCGGTGAGCGCATGCCGTTCCAGTGGCTGCTCCCGGGGCTGGGACGGATCGAGCTCGGCCAGGCGGAATGGACTCCGGGCAGCGGCCCGGTGCTCTTCCCGAGCGTGGCGGGACGCTTCGGCTGCCTGATCTGCTTCGAGTCGATCTTCCCCGACCTGGCGCGCGAGGACGTGCGGCGGGGCGCGCGCTGGCTGGTGAACGTCACCAACGACGAGTGGTTCGGCAACAGCGCCGCGCTCGACCAGCACGCGGCGATGGCGGCGCTGCGCGCGGTCGAGAACCACGTGCCGCTCGCCCGGTGCGCCAACACCGGTCTGACGGAGTTGCTCGACGCCAACGGCCGCGTCACCCGCGCATTGCCGGTGTTCCGGCCCGGCATCCTGGTGGCGCCCCTCGCGCGCCCGGGACCCCCGACGCCGTTCACGCGCCTGGGAGACTGGCCCGGTGCGCTCGCCGGGCTGGGCGTGCTGGCGTTGGCGCTGGCCGCGGTCCGCCGCGCGTTGACAGGCCGGACGAACCGTGGCTAACATTCGTCGCTCGCGTCGTAAGCCTCGTCCCCTCTGCGGAGAGCCGGTGCCGTGACGCCAACCCGGGTGGGCGGTTGAACGCGCGCCTGGCGATCCTGGGCGCGACCGGCCTGGTCGGCAGGACCATGCTCGCCGTGGTGGACCAGCGCGGGCTCGCGGACGACCCTCCGCTGCTGCTCGCCAGCGACCGGATTGCGGGGCGGACGCTGCCCTATCGGGGCCGCACGCTGCCGGTCGAGCCGGTGAGCGAGGCGGCGTTCGACTGCATCGACCTCGCCCTGTTCGCCTCGGACAACGCCGTGAGCGAGCGCTGGGCCGAGCCCGCGCGCGCGCGCGGCGCGCGGGTGGTGGACAACAGCAGCGCCTTTCGCTACCGCGAGGACATCCCGCTGGTGGTGCCCGAGATCAACGGCGCGCTGCTCGAGGGGCGGCCGACGCTGGTGGCGAATCCCAACTGCTCGACCATCGCGGTGGTGATGGCGCTGGCTCCCTTGGCCCGCGCCGCCGGCCTCAGGCGGGTCATCGTGGCGACCTACCAGTCGGTGTCGGGCGCGGGCGCGGAGGCGCTCGACGCGCTCGAGCGGGGAGTGCGCGAGGGCCTCGACGGACCTCCGCCGCCGCGCGCGGGCGGGCTGCCGCCCTTCGCCTTCAACGTCATCCCGCAGATCGACCGCTTCGAGGCGGACGGCTACAGTCGCGAGGAGATGAAGGTGGTGTGGGAGACGCGCAAGATCCTGGATCTGCCGGGGCTGCCGGTGGTGGCCACGGCGGTGCGCGTGCCGGTGCGGGTCGGCCACTGCGCCGCGGTGCACGCCACCTTCGAGCGGCCGCTCGAGCCGGACGAGGCGCGCGCGCTGTGGGCGGCATTCCCGGGCCTCGAGGTGATGGACGACCCCGCACGGGGGCGCTTCCCGACGCCGCTCGCCGCCGCCGGCCGCGACGAGGTGCTGGTCGGCCGCGCACGCGTCGACCTCACCGATGCGCGCACGCTCGCCTTCTTCGTTGCCTCCGACAACCTGCGCAAGGGCGCGGCACTCAACGCGGTGCAGATCGCCGAGGGCCTGCTCCGGGCGGCGGCGGCGGAAGCTCCGTGAGCGCGGCCACTCTGCCCGCGCTCACGGCCGCGACCTCCCGCGATGGCGGGCGCCTGGCGCCGCTGCTGCTCGGCGCCCTGGTGGGCGCCATGGTGGCCGGCCGGATCGAGACCGCAGTCGGCTGCGTCGTGGTCGCGGGCGCCGCGGCCGCGGCCAGCGGCGCGCGCGCCCCCTCGGCGCGCTGGATCGGCACGCTGGCCGTCGGCGCGCTGGTCGCGGTGACGCTCAACCTCTATCTGTCTCCCGGCCGGGCGCTGCCGCTCCCGGAGATCGCGGGACGCGCCGCGACGGCCGAGGGCCTGCGCCTCGGTGCGCTGCTGGCGCTGCGTTTGGCGGGGGCGGCGCTCGCGGTGCAAGGGCTGGCGGCGGCGTGGCCGGGGGAGCGCGCCGCGGACGAGGCGGCGCGGCTGCTGGGTCCTCTCCAGCGCCTGCGCGTGCCGGTGCGGGAGGCGCGGGCGGTGCTCGGCCTGGCGCTGCGCCTGGTTCCGTTGCTGGGCGAAGAGGCGCGGCGCATCGGACGACTCCAGGCCGCGCGCGCCGGGCGCCCCGCGCACGGCCTGGCGGAGCGGCTGCGGCGGCGGCGCGCGGCGGTGGTGCCGACCCTGGTCGGGGCCCTCGAGCGCGCCGAGCGCGTGGCCCTGGCGCTCGAGGCCCGGCACTACCGGGTGCGGCCGGCGGGGCCGGGGCCGCGACGGTGGCCGGCCACCGTCGCCGGAGCGGTGGTTGCCGGCGTGGCGCTGTGGTGGCGGGGCTGAGTGCGAAGGTTCTGCCTGGTCGTCGCCTATGACGGCACCGACTTCCATGGCTGGCAGCGCCAGCCGGGGTCGCGCACGGTCCAGGGCGTGCTGGAGGAAGGAGTGGGCGCGGTGATGGGCGGAGCGGTCAAACTCGAGGGCGCGGGGCGCACCGACGCCGGGGTGCATGCGCGAGGACAGGTGGCCTCGTTCGGGTGGGCCACCCGTCTGCCGGCGCGAGCGCTGCCGCCGCTCCTCAACCGGGTCCTGCCGCGCGACCTGCGCGTGGTGTCGGCGCGCGAGACCGGGCCCGAGTTTCACGCGCGCCGCTCGGCCACCGCGCGCCGCTACGCCTACCGGCTGCTGTCGCGCGAGGACCTGTTGTTCGGGCGCTTCGCCTTCCGACCCCTGCGGCCGTGGTCGGCCGATGGCGTCAGCCGCGCGGTGCGTCCGCTCGAAGGCTGCCACGACTGCGCCGCGTTCCAGGCCGCCGGGAGCGGACCGGTGCGGACCCTCTGCCGCATCCATCGCGCGACCTGGAGCGTGTGGGAGGGAGGGCTGCGCTTCGAGGTGGTGGCCGACCACTTCCTCTACCGGATGGTGCGGACCATCGTCGGAACGGCGCTCGCGCTCTCCACCGGGCCGCGGCCCGAGGCCGCGATGGCGGTGGTGCTGGCCTCCCGCGACCGCCGGCGGGCGGGTCCGCCCGCGCCGGCGCATGGGCTGACGCTGGAGCAGGTGTTCTATCCGGCAGGAGGCGCCCCATGACGCCGCGTCGCGCTTCGGCGTTCGGCTTCGCCACGGGTGGCGTGGTGGGGGCGGTGCTGGTGCTGGGCGCCCTGCAGGGGCAGGGGCGGGCACCGGCGCCGGCGACCGTCGCGGCCGCCCAGCCGCCGAGTCTGCCGCCGTCGCGCCGCAGCGCGATCGTCACGGCCGTGCAGCGGGTGAATCCAGCGGTGGTCTCGGTCAGCGTGATCACCACCCGCCTGGTGCGCACGGATCCGTTCGGCGGGGCGCTCGGGAACGACTTCTGGGACCGGTTCTATCCGCCGATGGAGTACCGCGAGCGCATTCCCTCCCTGGGATCGGGCTTCATCGTCGACGCGTCGGGCCTGATCCTGACCAACGAGCACGTGATCGACGACGCCGAGCGGATCACGGTGACGCTCGCCGACGGGCGCCAGCTTCCGGCCCGGGTGATGGGAGGATCGCGCGCCTACGACCTCGCCGTGCTCAAGGTCGAGGCCTCGGGCCTGCCGGTCGCGCCGCTCGGCGACAGCGACGACCTGGTGGTCGGCGAGTGGGCGATCGCCATCGGCAGCCCGTTCGGGTTCCTGCTCAGCGACACCCAGCCCACGGTGACCGCGGGCGTCATCAGCGCGTTGCGGCGCGACATCAAGGCCGAGGCCACCGACAGCGGCGTCTACAAGAACATGATCCAGACCGACGCCGCCATCAATCCCGGCAACAGCGGGGGACCGTTGGTGAACGCCGACGGCGAGGTCGTCGGGGTCAACGCCTTCATCTTCACCCAGGGCGGCGGCTCGCTCGGCATGGGCTTCGCGATCCCCGTCAACCTCGCCCGGCGCGTGCTCGGCGAAGTGGCGAAGTACGGCCGCGTCCGCGCGGCGTGGCTGGGGATGCAGGTGCAGCCGCTGACGCCCTACCTCGCGCAGCGCCTGGGCTACACCGAGACCAGCGGGCTCGTGGTGACCCGGGTCGAGCGGGACGGGCCCGCGGATCGCGCCGGTGTCAAGGTCGCCGATCGCATCCGCAGCGTGAACGGACTGATCGTCCGCAACGTCGACGACGCGCAGCGCAGCATCTACGGGGCGAGCGTGGGCGACCGGCTGCGGCTCGGCATCCAGCGCGGCGGACGGACACTCGAGCTCACCCTCACCCTGGTCGAAGCGCCGCGGGGCGCGCGATGATCGTCCGCTACGCGCGGCCCGAGATGCGCCGGATCTGGGACGAGGAGCGGCGCCTGCAGCTGTGGCTCGACGTCGAGCTGGCGGCGACGGCGGCGCGTGAGGCGCACGGCGGGGTTCCGGCCGGCACCGCCGACCGGATCCGCGCTCGCGCCCGCCTGGATCGGGCGCGGATGGAGGCGATCGAGGCCGAGGTGCGCCACGACGTCATCGCGTTCCTGTCGATGGTGGCGGAGACCGCGGGCGACGACGCGCGCCACCTCCATGTCGGACTCACCTCGTCGGATCTCGTGGATACGGCGCTGGCCTGCCAGATCGCCGCGGCGGGTCGGGTGCTCGGCGCGGCGGGGCAGCGGCTGCGGCGGGCGGCCTTCGGACTCGCCGAGCGCCACCGCTCGACGCCGATGGTGGGTCGCACCCACGGGGTCCACGCCGAGCCCATCACGTTCGGACTCAAGTGCCTGGTGTGGTGCGAGGAGCTCGGACGGGATCTCGCGCGGCTCGAGCACGCGCTCGAGGAGTGCGCGGTCGGCAAGTTCTCGGGCGCGGTGGGAACCCTCGCGCATCTCGACCCGGAGGTCGAGACCGCGGCGCTCGCCCGTCTGGGCCTGCGCCCCGAGCCGGTCGCGAGCCAGGTGGTCCAGCGCGACCGCCATGCGTTCCTGATGGCCGTGCTCGCGGTGCTGGGCGGGACGATGGAGAAGATCGCGCTCGAGCTGCGCCACCTGCAACGGTCCGAGGTGCGCGAGGCCGAGGAGCCGTTCGCCGAGGGCCAGAAGGGCTCGTCGGCGATGCCGCACAAGCGCAACCCGGTGCGCTGCGAGCGCGTGTGCGGGATGGCGCGGCTGCTGCGCGGCTACGCCCAGGCCGCGCTCGAAAACCAGGCGCTGTGGCACGAGCGGGACATCAGCCACTCGTCGGTCGAGCGCGTGATCCTGCCGGATGCCTTCCTGATCGCCGATTTCATGGCGGTGGAGCTGGCGGACGTTCTCGAGGACCTGCGGGTCTACCCGGAGGCGATGCGTCGCAATCTCGAAGCTGGAGGCGGGCTGGTCTTCTCGCAGCGGGTGTTGCTGGCGCTGACCGAAGCCGGAGTGCCGCGCGACGAGGCCTACGGCATCGTGCAGGAGCACGCGCTGCGGGCCCTGGACGGCGGGGGCGGCTTCCAGCAGGGACTCGCGGCGGATCCCCGCGTCGCGCGCGTGTTGAGCCGCCAGCAGCTCGACGCCTGCTTCTCGCTCGACCACTTCCTGCGGCACGTGGACGCGATCTACGCGCGCGCGGCGAGGCCGGCGTCGTGAGCGTGGGACTGCCCTCGGCGCCGGCGTACACCGCCGCCGAAGCGGCGCATCCCGCGGCGGTCTCGCGCCGGCTGGCCTCCCGCGGCATCCAGCTCGAAGCGGGCGAGGTGACGCTGTTGCTCGATCTGCTCGGGCGGCCGCCGCTGTGGGCGGAGGCGGTGCTGTTCGGGATCCTGTGGAGCGAGCACTGCTCGTACAAGTCCACGCGCCACCTGCTGGGTCGCCTGCCCACCCGCGCGCCGCAGGTGGTGCTCGGACCCGGCGAGGACGCGGGGGTGGTGGCGCTGCCGGCGCCTTGCGACGACCTGGTCCTGGTGCTCGCGCACGAAAGTCACAACCACCCGAGCCAGGTGCTGCCGGTCGAGGGTGCGGCGACCGGCATCGGCGGCATCGTCCGCGACGTCGGTTGCATGGGGGCGGAGGTGGTGGGCGTGTTGGACGCCCTGCGCTTCGGCGACCCGCGCGGCGCCGTGCACGTGCGCGACGTCGTGCGCGGCGTGGTGCAGGGAATCGCCGACTACGGCAACGCGCTCGGGGTGCCCAACCTCGGCGGGGATCTCGCATTCGACGCGGGCTTCGACACGAACTGCCTGGTGAACGTGATGGCGGCGGGACTCGCGCCGCGCGACGGGCTGCTGCGCAGCCGCGTGCCCGAGGGGCCGGGACCCTGGGCGTTCGTGGTGATCGGCAAGCCGACCGACGAGAGCGGGTTCGGCGGCGCGGCCTTCGCCTCGGGCGAGTTGGGCGGCGCCGACCAGCGCGGCGCCGTGCAGCTTCCCGACCCGTTCCTCAAGCGCGTGCTGCACATGGCCAACGCCGAGGCGTTCCGCCGCATCCGCGGGCGCGGCATCCCCGCCGGGTTCAAGGATCTGGGCGCCGGCGGCGTCGCCTGCGCCACGAGCGAGCTGGCGGCGGCCGGTGGTCGGGGCGCGGCGATCGCGCTCGAGCGCCTGCATGGCGTCGCTCGCGAGCTGCCGCCGGAAGTGCTGTTGTGCTCGGAGACCCAGGAGCGCTACTGCTGGGTGGTGCCGGAGGCGTTCGCCGCGGAGCTGTGCGCGATCTACGAGCGCGAGTTCGCCCTCGGCGACGTCTACCCCGGCGCGGGCGCGCGCGTGGTCGGCAGCCCCACGGATGACGGGTGCTACCGGGTGACCTGGCGCGGCGAGACCGTGGTGGATTGCCCGGTCGAGGCGATCACCGCCGGGCGCCGGGCCCCGCGCACGGCGCGGCGGCGGGCCCCGGCGGCCCCGCTCAAGCCGGCGCGTCACGAGTGCGATCCGCGCGACGCGCTGCTGCGGCTGTTGGGGAGCGAGCATCTGTGCTCGCGCGAGTACCTGTACCGGCACTACGACAGCGAGGTGCAGGGTCGGACCTGGTTGCGTCCGGGGGAGGGCGACGCCTGCGTCATCCGCGTCCATCCGGGGCGGGGCATGGGTCTGGCGTTCGCGGTGGGGGGCAACCCGTTCTGGTGCGCGAGCGATCCCGAGCTGGGCGCGCGGCACGCGGTGGCCGAGGCGGCGCGCAACGTGGCGTGTGCCGGGGGGCGTCCGTGGGCGCTCACCGACTGCCTCAATTTCGGATCCCCGGCGGAGCCGCGCGTGATGGGCGACCTGGAGGCGACCCTCGAGGGTCTGAGCGTGGCCGCCGAGGCGTTGGGCGGGCTCGCGGCCCGTGGCGCTCCGCTTCCCTTCGTCAGTGGCAACGTCAGCCTCCACAACCAGACCGGCGAGCGACCGATCCCTCCGTCGCCGATCGTGCTGTGCGCCGGGGTGCTCCACGAGGTGGACGCGGCGGTGTCCTGTGCGCTCGCGGAGGCCGGTGACTTCCTGGTGCTGGTCGGGGAGCCGCGCGAAGCGCTGACCGGCTCGAGCTACGCGCGCACCGTGCTCGCGGGCGCCGCGGGGGCGCCGCCGTCGCTCGACCTTCCGCGCGAGGCGCGGCTGCAGGAGCTGGCGGTGTTGGCCTCGGAAGGACGCTGGGTGAGGGCTGCCCACGACGTCTCGGACGGCGGGCTCGCCGTGGCGCTGGCGGAAATGGCGCTGGCCGCCCCGCCCGCGCGCCGGCTCGGCCTCGAGGTGGACCTGAACGTGCTCGAAGCTCCGGTGGCCGAGGCCTTGTTCAGCGAGCGCCCGGCGATCGTCTTCGAGGTCGGGCCCGAGCGCGCGGTGCGGCTGTTTCAGGCCGCGCGCGAGCGCTCGCTGCTGGCGTGGCCGATCGGGACGGTGAGCGACCGTCCGGTGGTACGCATGCTGCTGCCCGACGGTGCATCGGCGGAGTGGGCGGTGAGCGAACTGGCCGCGGCGGCCTCGGCCCCGCTCGAACGGCTGTGGAACGAGGACGTGCCATGAAGGCGGCGCGCGTGGCCGTGGTGCAGTTCCCCGGGGTCAACTGCGAGACCGAGACGGTGGGCGCGCTGGCCCGCGTGGGGCTCGACGCCGAGGTGTTCCGCTGGACTCGACCCGCCGCCGGCCTGCGCGACTATCAGGCGTTCGTGCTGCCCGGTGGGTTCTGCCACCAGGACCGGGTGCGGGCGGGAGCGCTCGCGGCCAAGGGCCCGCTGCTCGAGGCGCTCGCCGCCCAGGCCGCGCGCGGCAGGCCGGTGCTCGGGATCTGCAATGGCGCGCAGGTGCTGGTCGAGGCCGGTCTGGTGCCGGGAGGCGGGGGCGTGGAGCTGGCGCTGGCGCGCAATCGCATGCCGCGGCGCGACGGCTACTACGCGCGCTGGATCTACGTGCGGATCGAGCCCTCGTCGTGCCTCTTCACCCGCGGGCTCGAGCCCGGCACGGTGCTGCCGCTCCCGGTCGCGCACGGCGAAGGGCGCTTTACCGCGCGCGCCGGCGCTCGCATCGCCGGTCTGCGCGCCGCGGGGCAGGGGCCGCTGGTCTATGCGGACTCCGAGGGCCGGCCCGCCACGGCGTTTCCCGACAATCCCAACGGATCCGAGGAAGCGATCGCCGGCGTGTGCAACGCGAGAGGCAACGTGCTCGCGCTCATGCCGCATCCGGAGCGCGCGCAGGATCTCGGGGCGCTGGGTCGCGGCGTTGCCGGCGAATGGGCGGATCGCCGCCTGCGGCTGGCGCCGGGCGCGGGCGGCCCCGCGGCGGATGGTCCCGGGCTGCTGCTGTTCCATGCCCTGCGCCTGCACCTGAAGGAGGCGTGATGGCGGCGCGACGCGGTGGCGGCAAGCTGGCACAGGCCTGGATCGAGCTGCGGACCGACGACCCGGCGGCGGTTTCGGCGCTCGCGGTCGCGCGCGCGCACCTCGCGTCGGGCCGGGGACTCGAGGGCCTGCGGCGCCTGCGGCTGGTGGAGGTGCGCGGGAGCCTGCCGGGACGCGAGGTCATCGCGGAGCTGCTCCATCGCTCCACCCAGTTCTACAATCCGCACAAGGAGCGGTGTTGGGTGCGCCTCAAGGCGACCGATCCGGTCCCGGCGGAGCCGGGCGATCAGGTGGTGTTGGTGGTGGAGCGCGGCGCGGTCGCCCGTCCGGCGGCCGAGCGGTGGTGGGCGCACGAAACCGGCAAGACCGTCGAGGTGAGCGAGGGGGTGGCCTGGGTGATGCGCTTCGCGGCGGGTGAGGCCGCGGCGGCGCGCGCGCTCGAGCTGGCGGACCTGCGCGACCGCCGCAACGGGTTGCTGTGCAATCCGAACTCGCAGAGCTATCGATTGGCCGAGGCCACCGTTCCGCTGCCGTGGATCGAGCGAGAGCCGGCCCCGCGAACGCGCGGGCGCGAGACGGGGAGACGACCGTGAGCGGGTGGACGGCGGAGAAGGCTTGGCGCGAGGAGTGCGGGGTGTTCGGCGCCGTGGGGGTGGCGCATGCCGCCGAGGTGGTGGGACTCGGGCTGCACGCGCTGCAGCACCGCGGGCAGGAATCCGCGGGCATCGTCTCGTGCGACGAGCGCGGGGAGTTCCACAGTCACAAGGGGCTGGGGCTGGTGTCGGACGTGTTCGACGACGCCCTGCTGGCGCGGCTGCCGGGATCGCTCGCGATCGGCCACAACCGTTACTCCACGTCGGGCAGCGTCACGCTCGAGAACACCCAGCCGCTGCGCGTGGTCTACCGCGGCGGACCGCTGGCGCTTGCCCACAACGGCAACCTGGTCAACGCGCGCGAGCTCCGCCAGGGGCTCGAGGGCTCGGGCTCGATCTTCCAGACCACGCTCGACACCGAGATCTTCCTCCACCTCATGGCGCTCTCGCGCGCGGACGCGCCGGCCGAGGGGCTGATCGAGGCCGCGCGCCAGGTGCGCGGCGCCTACTCGCTGGTGGTGCTCACCGGCGGCACCGTCCTGGCCCTTCGCGATGCCCACGGTTTTCGCCCGCTGTGCATCGGGCGGCTCGGCGACGGATACGTGGTGGCGAGCGAGACCTGCGCGCTGGACCTGGTGGGCGCCGACTACGTGCGCGAGGTGGAGCCCGGCGAGCTGGTGCGGCTGGATTCGCGGGGGATGCGGACGGAGCGCGTCTTCCCGGTGGCCGATCCGCCCCAGCATTGCATCTTCGAGCACATCTACTTCTCGCGGCCCGACAGCCACGTGTTCGGCGAGGGCGTCGACCGGGCGCGGCGGCGGATCGGCCACCGGCTCGCCGAGGAGCATCCGACGGACGCCGACGTCGTCATCGCGGTGCCGGACTCCAGCAATTCGATCGCCCTGGGCTACGCCGAGCGCTCGGGGCTGCGCTTCGAGCTCGGCCTGATCCGGAACCATTACGTCGGGCGCACCTTCATCCAGCCCCACCAGGCCGGGCGCGATTCGAGCGTGAGGGTCAAGTTCAACCCGGTGCGCGAGATCCTCGAGGGCCAACGGGTCGTCGTGGTGGACGACTCGATCGTGCGCGGCACCACGAGCCGCAAGCTGGTGCGCCTGTTGCGCCGCGCCGGGGCCCGCGAGGTGCATTTCCGCGTCGGCTCGCCGCCCGTCACCCATCCGTGCTTCTACGGCATCGATACGCCCAGCCGGCGCGAGCTGATCGGGGCGCTCAAGACCGTCCAGGAGATCCGCGATTTCCTGGGCGTGGACACGCTCGGCTACCTGTCGCTCGAGGGGCTGCTCGCGTGCGAGCGCGAGCCGGCGCGCTATTGCCGCGCGTGCTTCACCGGGGACTATCCGGTGGAGGTGGATCCCACGGCGGGCAAGCTGGCGATCGAGGACCTGCACCGGGTCGTCGGGTAGGCCGGCGCGCCGGGTGCGCCGCGCGCCCCCCGCGGCTTGACACCCTCGAGGCCGGTTCCTAGAGTCGCCGGATTCTGCGCGCGGCGGCCGCCGCCGCGCGTCCCGCCATCCCTCCGAGGACGCCATGTCGCTCCAGGAACTCATGCGCCAGCGCGGCGAGAAGCTCGCGCGCTGGCGCGAGATAGGCGTCGAGCCCTACGCCTATCGCTTCGACGTCACCCACCGCGCGACGGATCTGCTCGAGCGCGGCGAGGCGGTGACCGCCGAGCCCGGTGAACCGGTGCGCGTCGCCGGCCGGGTGGTGGCGCTGCGGGGGCACGGCAAGGCCGGATTCGCCCACCTGCTGGACGCGAGCGGGAAGATCCAGCTCTACTTCCGGGCCGATCATCTGGGGGAGGCGTTTCGCCGCTACGAGCTGGTCGACGTCGGCGACTGGATCGGGGTGGGGGGCCAGCTGTTCCGCACCCGTACCGGGGAGATCACGGTGCGGGTGGACGCGCTGGAGCTGCTCGCCAAGTCGATGCGGCCGCTGCCCGAGAAGTGGCATGGCCTGCGCGACCCGGAGACCCGGTTCCGCCAGCGCTATGCCGACCTGTTCGTGAACCTGGAGGTGCGCGAGGTGTTCCGCCGCCGCGCCGCGCTCACCGCGGCGATCCGCCGGTTTCTGGATGCGCGCGGCTACCTCGAGGTCGAGACCCCGGTGCTGCAACCCCTCTACGGTGGCGCGTTCGCCCGTCCGTTCGTCACTCGGCACCACGCCCTCGACATGGATCTCTACCTGCGGATCTCGGACGAGCTCTACCTCAAGCGGCTGATCGTGGGAGGGCTCGAGCGGGTCTACGAATTCTCGCGCAATTTCCGCAACGAGGGCATGGACCGCATCCACAACCCCGAGTTCACGCTGCTCGAGTACTACCAGGCGTTCGCGGACGTCTACGACATGCTCGAGCTCACCGAGCACCTCGTCGCCGGCGCGGTGGAGGGGACGCGCGGCACGGCGCGCATCGCCTACCAGGGCGAGGCGCTGGATTTCACCCCGCCCTGGCCGCGGCTGTCGCTGCCCGAGGCGGTGAGCGCCGCGGTGGGCGAGGACGTCGGCGATCTGGATCCCGGGCGGCTCGCGAGGATCGCCGCCGCGCGGGGGGTCGAGACCCGCCCCGGCTTGGGCCCGGGCGGCCTGCTCGACGCCCTGTTCGGCGAGCTGGTGCAGCCCGGACTGGTGCAGCCCACGTTCGTGCTGGACTACCCGGCGGAGACCTCCCCGCTGGCGCGCGCGAACCGCAGGCGGCCGGGGCTGGTCGAGCGCTTCGAGCTGTTCGTGGCCGGGATGGAGCTGGCGAACGCGTTCTCGGAGCAGAACGATCCCGCGGCGCAGGCCCGTGCCTTCGAGGCGCAGATGGCGCGGCGCGCCGGCGGTGACGACGAGGCGCAGATCATGGATCACGACTACGTGCGCGCGCTGGAATACGGGATGCCGCCGACCGGGGGCGTGGGCATCGGCTTCGACCGACTGGTGATGCTGGTCACCGACTCCCGCACCATCCGTGACGTGGTGTTGTTCCCGCAGCTGCGTCCCGAGGAGGGCCGGGACGAGCTCGACGAGGACCCCGCCGTGGCCGGAGTCCCGCCCGAGTGAACCTCCCGCTGTGGATCGCCGCGCGCTACCTGCGCACGCGGCGGCAGAGCGGCTTCATCACGCTGCTCACCGGCATTTCGATCGGCGGGGTGGCGCTCGGCGTCACCGCGCTGCTCACCGTGCTCGCGGTGATGAACGGCTTCGAGAACGAGATCCAGAGCCGCATCGCCGGCACCGACGCGCACGTCGTGCTGTTGGGCGAGACCGTGGCCGGGATCCCCGATGCGGGCCCGCTGGTGGCGAAGGTCCGGCGCGCGCCCGGCGTGCTGGGCGTGGCGCCCTTCACCTACGCCAAGGCGATGGTCCTGCACCAAGGGCTGGCCGAGGGCGTGGTGGTGAAGGGCGTGGATCTGGCGACCGAGCGTTCGGTGACCACGGTCGGCCGCAACATCGAGCCGCCGCTGGATTCGATCCCGCGCGTGACCGCCGACGGCGTGCCCGGCATCGTGCTGGGGAGGGAGCTGGCCGCGCGCATCGGCGCGCGGGTCGGGGACACCGTGCTGCTGGCTTCGCTGGCGGGGGCGGAGCGCTCGGCGTTCGGCTTCGCGCCGCGGATCCGACCGTTCCGAGTGGTGGGTCTGTTCAGCTCCGGCCTGTACACCTACGACTCGAGCTTCAGCTTCACCTCGATCGCCGCGGCGCAGGAATTCTTCGAACTCGGGGCCGCCGTCACCGGAATCGAGATCAAGCTCGTCGACATGTTCGCCGCTCCGCGCGTCGGCGCGCGTATCCTGAGCGAGCTCGGCGATCCCGGCCTGCGCGCCAACAACTGGATCGAGCTCAACCGCAACCTGTTCACCTGGATGAAGCTGGAGAAGACGGTGATGTTCGTGATCCTCGCGCTGATCGTCCTGGTCGCGGCCTTCAACATCGTCGCCACGCTCTTCATGGTGGTGCTGGAAAAGCGCCGCGATATCGGCGTGCTCAAGTCGCTCGGGGCCGCGCGCTCCACCGTGCTCCAGGTGTTCCTCGCCGAGGGCCTGCTGATCGGCGGGCTCGGCACCGGGCTGGGCTCGGTCCTCGGGTTCGCGTTGATCACGGTGTTGCGGCGCTACCCGTTCGTGCGGCTGCCCGGCGACGTCTACTTCATCGAGCGCTTGCCGGTGCGGCCGGAGGCGGGGGACTTCGCCGCCGTCATTCTGGCCGCCCTGAGCCTGTGTCTGGCCGCTGCGCTCTACCCGGCGTGGCGGGCCTCGCGCCTGGACCCGGTGGAGGCCATCCGGCGCCAAATCTAATGTCCAACCTCAAGGAAACGGGACAATTGCCAACAGGACAGGGCGATAGCGTGGTGGAGACGATCCTGGAAGCGCGCGGGATCGACAAGAACTATTCGACTCCCACGGGGCCTCTGGAGGTCTTGCGGGGCATCGACTTGGCCGTCACCCGTGGCACAATTCTAGCTATCGTGGGAGCGTCCGGAGCGGGCAAGAGCACGTTGCTGAACATCCTCGGGACACTCGACCACGCCGATGCTGGCACCCTGGCGTTTCGTGGGGCGCGTGTGGACACGCTCTCCGAGGGGGATTTGGCGCGGTTCCGGGCGCTCAGTCTCGGCTTCGTCTTTCAGTTCCACCACTTGCTGCCGGAGTTCACCGCCGAGGAGAACGTCATGATGCCCCTGCTCATCGCCCGCTTCGAGCCGCAGGCGGCCCGTGCGCGGGCCCAGGCCGCATTGCGCGACGTGGGGCTGGAGGCGCGCTGGCAGCACCGGCCGTCCGAGCTCTCGGGCGGGGAGGCGCAGCGTGTGGCGGTGGCGCGCGCCCTGGTGGCCGAGCCCGAGCTGGTGCTGGCGGACGAGCCTTCCGGCAATCTGGATCAGCAATCCGCGGCGGCGCTGCACGAGCTGATTGCGTCTCTGGCGCGCGTCCGGCATCAGACTTTCGTCATCGTGACCCACAATGATAGGCTGGCGGCGGTCGCCCATCGGGTCATGCGGCTGGAAGCAGGCCGGCTCATCGAGCCGGCCTGAGAGGGTCGACCGGAATGCTCTGCCAGATCTGCGGTAAGAACCCCTCGACGGTGCACTTCACGGAGATCCACGACAACAAGATGTCGGAGATCCACGTGTGCGAGCGGTGCGCCGAGGAGAAGGGGCTGCATCAGTCCGCGAAGAAGCACAAGTTCGACATCGCCGACCTGCTGGCCGGGATGGTGGACGGCATGACGACGACCGAGGAGGAGCGCGTCGGCCACGTCCAGTGCCCGCGCTGCGGACTGCTCTACTCGGGCTTCAAGGAGACCGGGCGGCTGGGCTGCGCCGAGTGCTACGCCGCGTTCCAGTTCCAGCTGCGACCGCTGCTGCGACGCATCCACGGCGACACCCGGCATCGCGGCAAGGTGCCCACGCGCGACGGCGAGGGCGCGACGCGCTCCCGGCAGATTCAGCGCCTGCACGACGAGCTGCAGCGCGCGGTCGAGCGTGAGGAGTTCGAGCGCGCGGCCGGCATCCGGGACGAGATCCAGCGTCTCGAGAAGGAGCAGGCCTCGCACCCGGCGGAGAAGAAACGATGACTCGCCAGGCGAAGCCCCGCCCTCCGGCCAACTTCGACGAGCTGATCGCCGAGCCCAGCCCGTGGCTGAGCGGCGAGGGCCCGCACGCCCACATGGTGCTCTCGACGCGCATCCGGCTGGCGCGCAACCTCCAGAGCGTGCCCTTCACCCACCGCGCCCGGGACGAGCAGCTTCAGGGCGTGCTGCTCAGCGTCTCGAGCGCCGCCCAGCGCTCCGAGGCGTTCCGCGATGCGCTGATGCTGCGCATGAACGAGATGGGTGGGCTGGAGCGGCAGATCCTGGTCGAGCGCCACCTCGTGAGCCACGAGCTGGGCGACGGCGCGCGGCCGCGCGGCATCATCATCGCCGCGGGGGAGCGGCTGTCGCTGATGATCAACGAGGAGGACCACCTGCGGCTGCAGGCGATGACGCCGGGCTTCCAGCTCGCGGAGGCGTGGGGGAACGCGGACGCCGCCGACGACGAGCTCGATCAGGCGCTCGACTTCGCCTTCTCGGACGAGATCGGCTACCTCACCTCGTGCCCGACCAACGCCGGCACCGGCCTGCGCGCCTCGGTGCTCATCCACCTTCCGGCGCTGGTGCTGCTCGAGGAGATCCAGAAGGTGCTGAAGAGCATCATGCAGGTCGGCCTCAACGTGCGCGGGCTCTACGGCGAGCACAGCGAGGTGATGGGCAACCTGTTCCAAATCTCCAATCAGACCACCCTCGGCCGCGCCGAGCGGGACTCGATCGAGAGCCTCGAGCGGGTGACCCGCCAGATCATCGAGACGGAGGAGCGCGCCCGCGAGCGCATGATGCGCGACGCGCGCGTCCAGATCGAGGACAAGGTGTGGCGAGCCTACGGGACGCTGCGCTACTGCCGCTCGATCCATTCGCGTGAAGTGATCAACCTGTGCTCGGCGGTGCGCCTGGGCGTGGCGCTCGGGCTTCCCGGGCTGTGCCCGCCCCACGTCCTCAACCAGCTGCTGATCCTCACGCAGCCGGCGCATCTCCAGCGCTTCTACGGGAGCGACCTGACCCCGGCCGAACGGAACGTCTATCGTGCCCAGCTCGTGCGCGAGCGGCTCGACGCCGCCGATCGCGAGTCGGGGCCGACTCCCTAAGCCTGGACTATTCATGAACCGCCAGCCGAGACCGCGAGATGTGCGACAGCCGCAAGGAGTTCCACCGGCCGCGAGGGGCACCCGCGAAGCGGGTCCCGTGTCGCTGGACACGTCGAGGAAGCGGCCGGTGGAACGACGCCGCGGATGGCGCGCAGATCGCGGTCGCAGGCGGCGGGCTCATGAATAGTCCAGGCTAGCCGGCACGAACACCCGAAAGGCAGAGGAAAGCCATGCACGACAAGTTCACCGAACGGGTCCGCAAGGTCATCTACCTGGCGCGCGAGGAGGCGGCCCGGTTGCAGCACGACTACATCGGCACGGAGCACCTGCTGCTGGGGGTGATCCGCGAGGGGGAGGGCATCGCCGCGACGGTGCTCAACAACCTCGGCCTCGATCTCGACCGCATCCGCCAGGAGGTCGAGAACATGGTGAGCGCTTCGGGCGGGACGATGACCATCGGCGAGATTCCCTTCACCCCGCGCGCCAAACGCGTGCTCGAGCTGGCGGTGGAGGAGGCGCGCTCGCTCGGTCACAACTACGTCGGCACCGAGCACCTGCTGCTCGGCCTGATCCGCGAGGGCGAGGGCGTGGCGGCGAAGGTGCTGCTCGAGCTGGGCGTGGACCGCAAGCGCGTGCGCGAGGAGACGCTCAAGTTGCTGGGCGGGGCGCCCTCGAGTTCGGGCGGCTCCGAGCGCGAAGAGCGTCCCGAGACGCCGGCGCTCAACCAGTTCGGCCGCGACCTCACGCAGCTCGCGCGCGAGGGCAAGCTCGATCCGGTGATCGGTCGTGACAAGGAGATCGAGCGCGTCATCCAGGTGCTGTCACGCCGCAAGAAGAACAACCCGGTGCTGATCGGCGAGCCCGGCGTGGGCAAGACCGCGATCAGCGAGGGCCTCGCCCAGCGCATCGTCTCCGGCCAAGTGCCCGAGAGCCTCAAGAACAAGCGCATCGTCACGCTCGACCTGGCGGCGGTCGTCGCCGGCACCAAGTACCGCGGCCAGTTCGAGGAGCGCCTCAAGACGGTGATGAACGAGATTCGGGAGTCCAAGGACACCGTCATCTTCATCGACGAGCTACACACCATCGTCGGCGCCGGCGGCGCGGAGGGGGCGATCGACGCCTCGAACATGCTCAAGCCCGCGCTGGCGCGCGGCGAGCTGCAGTGCATCGGCGCGACCACGCTCGACGAGTATCGCAAGTACATCGAGAAGGACGGCGCCCTCGAGCGGCGCTTCCAACCGATCATGGTGGACCAGCCGAGCGTCGAGGCGACGATCTCGATCCTGATGGGGCTGCGCGACAAGTACGAGGCGCACCACGGAGTCAAGATCACCGACGAAGCCGTGGTCCAGGCGGTCAAGCTCTCCGACCGCTACATGAACGACCGCTTCTTCCCGGACAAGGCGATCGACGTCATCGACGAGGCGTGCGCCCGCGCGCGGCTGTCGGTGACGACCGTGCCCTCCGAGATCCACGAGCTGGAGAAGAAGCTGGAGGAGGCGATCAAGGAGAAAGAGGCGGCGATCCGCGGCCAGGAGTACGAGAAGGCTGCGCGCCTGCGCGACAAGGAGAAGGAGTTGCGCGCGCGTCGCAACGAGCTCAAGAAGAACTGGAGCGACTCCAAGCGCGACAAGGAGGTCCAGGTCAACGAGGACCTCATCGCCACCGTGCTGTCGACCATGACCGGGATCCCGGTGGTCAAGCTCGCGGAGGAAGAGACCCAGAAGCTGTTGCGCATGGAGGACGACATCCACAAGCGGGTCGTGGGGCAGGACGAGGCGGTGGCCGCGGTCTCGCGCGCGGTGCGGCGCAACCGCGTCGGGCTGCGCGATCCCAAGCGGCCGATCGGCTCGTTCATCTTCCTCGGCCCGACCGGGGTCGGGAAGACCGAACTCGCCCGGGCGCTGGCCGCGTTCATCTTCGACGACGACGACGCCCTGATCCGGATCGACATGTCCGAGTACATGGAGAAGTTCTCGGTGTCGCGGCTGGTGGGAGCACCGCCGGGATATGTGGGGTATGAAGAAGGCGGTCAGCTGACCGAAAAGGTCCGGCGCAAGCCCTATTCGGTCGTGCTGCTGGACGAGATCGAAAAGGCGCACCCGGACGTGTTCAATGTGCTGCTCCAGGTCCTGGATGATGGGGTGCTCACCGACAGCTCGCGCCGCCGGGTGGATTTCAAGAACACGGTGATCATCATGACGTCCAACCTGGGCGGCCGGCAGATCATCAGCGGGGGTCGCCACCTGGGGTTCAAGCAGGCCGAGGGGAGCGCGGCCCAGTTCGCCTCGATCAAGAGCACGGTTCAGGAGGAGCTGAAGCGCGCCTTCAATCCCGAGTTCCTCAACCGCATCGATGACGTCATCGTGTTCAGGGCGCTCGGGCGGGAGGACATGCAAAACATCGTCACCATCCTCCTGGGCCAGGTCAAGGAGCGTCTGCGTGCTCAAGAGATTCACCTCGACATTCCCGCCGATGCGCTGGATCTGCTCATCGACAAGGGCTTCGACCCATCGCTGGGCGCCCGGCCCCTCAAGCGGGCCATCCAGCGACTGCTCGAAGATCCGCTGGCGGAGTTCATCCTGCGCGGACAGCTCCCTCCCGGAGCGCACGTCGGCGTCACGCGCAAGGAGGACCGGCTCGAGTTCGAGCCGACGGTGGCGCCGCAGCCGTCCCCATCTCCCGCGCCCGCGGCGCCTCGGGGGTAACGCGACCACCGTCCTGCTGCTGCTCCTGACCCTCACGGCGCCGGCGGCCGCTCAGCCGCCGGCGCCGGCCGGCGTTGCCGAGCCCGTGGCCGCGCCCGCGGCGCCGGCGGCTCCCGACTCGGCGGGGGCGGTGGTCGAGCGGGTGGGACGGGTGAGCGTCGTCGGCAACGTGCTCACGGACAGCACCCGCATCCTGCGCACGTTCGAGGTCGGCTCCGGCTCACGCTACAACGACGACGCCGTGCGACGCGGCATTCGCAAGCTGTTCGCCCTGGGCCTGTTCAGCGATGTGTGGGCGGAGAAGTTCCAGCGCGACGGCACGGTGGACCTCCTGCTCCACGTCAGCGAGCGGCCGCGGATCACGCGGATCGAGTTCAGCGGCAACCAGAAGCGCGAGTCCTCGGAGCTGGAAAAGAAGCTGCAGTTGCGCGTCGGCGAGACCTACTCGCCCACCGCGGCGCAGAGCCAGGTGGACTCCCTGCTCACCTACTACCGTGACGAAGGCTTCGCCCAGGCGTCGGTCGAGGCGGTCGCCGACACCACGGTCGGCCCGCGCCAGGTGGCGCTGCGGTTCGTCATCCGCGAGGGCGAGCGGGTCAAGATCACGAACATCCGCTTCGAGGGCGCGTCCGCGTTCGCGGAGGGCAAGCTGCGGAAGAAGCTCAAGACGCGCCGCAAGGGGCTGTTCGGGGGCGGTGAGGTCAAACTCGAGAGTTTCAAGGAGGACGCGGAGCGACTCGAGAGCTTCTTCCGCAACAACGGCTATCGCGACATGCGCGTCGTCGGGCACGCGCTCGAGCCCGGGGACCAGCCGCGTCACCTGACCTACGCCATCACGATCGACGAGGGCCGCCGCTACCGGATCGGCAGCGTCTCCTGGTCCGGCAACCACATCGTGTCCGACGCCGACCTGACCGCGCTGTGGCAGCCGAAGCCGGGGGAGGTCTACGACCAGTCGAGGATCCAGCGCACCCAGGGGCTGGCCTATGCCGACTACGCCGAGAAGGGGTATCTCTATCTCAGCATCGAGCCGCGCGAGACCGTGCGCGACTCGGTGGTGGATGTCGCCTACGGCGTCACCGAGGGGCAACCGTCCAACGTGCGCCTGGTCGAGATCAGCGGCAACCGCGCGACGCGCGAGAAGGTCATCCGCCGCGAAATCGACATTCACGAGGGCGACCGATTCAAGCGCTCGGCCCTGGTCCGCACCCAGGGCGACATCTTCCGCCTCGGGATCTTCGAGGACGTGCAGGTGGATTTCTCCCCCGCGGACAGCACCGATGTGGACATCCAGCTCAAGGTCAAGGAGAAGCAGGTCGGCACCGCCTCGGCGGGGGCGGGGTACACCAGCCAGAGCGGCGTCACCGGATTCATCGAGTTGGGGCACAACAACGTGCTCGGCAATGCGCAAAGCCTGTCGCTCCATCTCGAGCGGGGCAGCAACCTGGAGAACTACTTCGTCAGCTTCACCGAGCCGTGGTTCCGCGACACCCCGACGCTGCTCGGGTTTTCGGCGTTCAACTCCTCGCGCGACTACGACCTGTACCGCCAGAAGCGCGTCGGTGGATCGGGACGGATCGGCCGGCCGCTGCCGTGGCCGGACTACTCGCGCGGCTCGATGTCGTACCAGCTCGAAAACGTCACGATCAGCGGGTTGACCAGCTCGCTCACGCCGGCCGACTCGATCGCCCTGATCGGGCTCACCCCCGGCAAGGGCCAGCTCACCAGCAGCCTCTCCTTCGACTTCCTCCGCAACAGCGCCGACAACCCCTTCTATCCGACCAAGGGCACCCGACTCGCGTTCAACAGCGAGCTGGCGGGTGGTCCGTTCGGAGGCTCGGTCAGCTACCACAAGCACCGTATCGAGGGGCGGATCTACCTGCCGTCGGTGCTCCGCGGCGTGACCACGATGCTGCGGGCGCGGATCGGGCTGCTCGGCGAATACGGGGATCAGAACAGCAGCATTCCGGCGTACGAGCGCTTCCGCCTCGGCGGCGGAACCACCAGCGACCCGTTGCGCGGGTACGACGACTACCAGATCGTCCCTGAGAAGTTCATCGTCGAGGTGCCCGCCGCCTACCGCACCGACACCACGATCGTCGGCATCGACACCACGTACGCGCGGGTGCCGACGTTGTTTCAGAAGGTGCGCTATCCTGGCGGGCGCTTCGCGGCGGCCTATTCGGTCGAGCAGCAGTTTCCGATTGTTCATCCGCTCCACGGTGTGCTCTTCTTCGACGCGGGCAATACGTGGGACCTGTGGGGCGAGCTCCGGCCGCTCGACCTCAAGATGGGTGCCGGCCTCGGGTTCCGGATGGAGATCCCGTTGCTCGGAAACATCGGGTTCGACTACGGGTATGGGTTCAATCGTGACGACGGCCCCCGGGCCGTCGGTCACTTCCTTCTCGGAAACGTGAACTTCTGAAACACGCGATGCGACCACGCTGCCATCGTCGGATCCGGTGCTGGGCGCCGCTGTTGGCCGCCGCGGCGCTGGCGTGGGCGCCGTGGCCGGCCTCGGCCCAGAATCTCCAGATGGGTTACATTGACTCGGCGCGGATCTTCCAGGAGTACAAGGACGCGCAGGAGGCCCAGGCGCGCTTCGACCGCCAGGTCCAGGGCTGGCGGGACGAGGCGGCCGAGAAGGAAAAGGCGGTCAACCAGCTGCGCGCCGAGCTGCGCGACCAGGGTCCGATCCTCTCGGCGCTCAAGCGCCAGGAGAAGGAGGAGGGGCTGCAGCGGGCGATCAGCGAGTACGAGCGGTTCATCCAGGACGTGTGGGGCCCGCAGGGGCGCGCCGCCCAGGAGAACGAGCGCGCCACCGGCGTGGTCGTGAAGGTGATCCGGTCGGCGGTGGAGAAGATCGCCGCGGAGAAGGGTCTCAATCTGGTGCTCGACGCGGCATCGGGATTCATCATCTATGCCGACAAGTCGCTCGACCTGACGGCCGACGTGATCCAGGAGCTCAACAGCCAGTCCACCATCGGCACCGCGCGCTAGGGAGGCCGCACGCATGATCACGCGCACGTTGGCGGAGCTTGCCGCCGAACTCGGCGGGGAGGTCGTGGGAGACGGATCGATCGAGATCCGGGGCGTGGCGGGAATTCGCGAGGCGATGCCCGGCGACATCACGTTTCTCGCCAACTCCCGCTACGAATCGTACCTGGAGGTGACGCGCGCCTCGGCGGTGATCTGCGCGCGCGATGCGCGGGCGGCGGCACGGCCGTTGATCCAGGTGGACAACCCCTACCTCGCGTTCCAGCGCGTGGTGCGCATCTTCCGCCCCGACGTGCTGCGCCAGGCCCCCGGCGTGCACCCGAGCGCCATCGTCTCGCCCGGGGCCAGCGTCGGGGAGGACGCCTCGATCGGACCCCACTGCGTGGTCGAGGCCGGCGCGCGGATCGGGCGACGCAGCGTGATCATGTCCGGGTGCTACCTCGGACACAACATCGCGATTGGCGAGGACTGCCTGTTGTATCCGCGGGTCACCGTGCGCGAGGAATGCCTGCTCGGCGACCGGTGCATCCTTCATCCCGGAGTCGTGGTGGGCAGCGACGGTTTCGGCTTCGCCTTCGACGCCGGGAGCTACCACAAGGTGCCGCAGGTCGGAAACGTCGTGATCGGCAACGACGTCGAGATCGGGTCCAACACCACGATCGATCGCGCCACCACTCACAGCACCCGGATCGGGGATGGAACGAAGATCGACAACCTGGTCCAGATCGGGCACAACGTGATCGTGGGCCAGCACTGCATCATCGTCGCCCAGGTGGGCATCTCGGGCAGCACGGAGTTGGAGGACTACGTCACCCTCGGCGGTCAGGCCGGGCTGGTGGGGCACATCACCATCGGCCGCCGCGCCACGGTCGGCGCCCAGAGCGGCGTCGCCAAGTCGGTGCCGCCGGACACGGTGGTGACCGGCTACCCGGCGGTCCAGCACGGGGTCTGGAAGCGGCTCCACGCCTTCGCGCAGCGGCTGCCGCAGCTGTTCCAGCGCACCAAGGCCCTGGAGGAGCGCGTGCTGCGCCTCGAGGGGCAAAGGGAGCGCGAGGAGGTGCGTTGACCGCGGCGATGCAGCGCACCCTCACTCGCCCCGTGCGCTTCGAGGGCGTGGGGCTGCACACCGGCGAGCCGGGCGCCGTGATCTTCCGCCCTGCGGCGGTGGGGACCGGCGTGCAGTTCGTGCGCGCCGACCTGCCGGGCAAGCCGCGCGTGCAGGTGCGGCCGGAGAACGCGCATTTCGACCCCGCGGCGGGCCGGCGCACGATCCTGCAGCAGGACGACGTGCAGGTGCACACCATGGAGCACGTGCTGGCGACGGTGGCGGGGCTCAGCATCGACAACGTCGAGATCGAGACCTCGACCATGGAAATCCCGGAGCCCGCCGACGGCAGCGCCGAGCCGATCGCGCGCATGCTGCTCAAGGCCGGCTTTCGCGATCAGGACAAGCCGCGGCGCCACATCAAGGTGACCAAGCCGGTGACCTGGAGCGACAACAACGTGCACTTGAGCGCCGTGCCCTACCACGGCCTGAAGATCACGTTCACGATCGATTACGATCATCCGCTGGTCGGCCGGCAGACGATCTCGCTCGACATCAACGACCGGAGCTTCCTCGAGGAGATCGCGCCCGCGCGCACCTTCGTGCTCGAGCGGGATGTTGCGTCGCTGCGCGAGGCGGGGTGGATCAAGGGGGGACGTCTCGAGAACGCCGTGGTCGTGGGCAAGGATCGCATCCTCAACCCCGAGCCGCTCCGCTTTCCCGACGAGTTCGTACGCCACAAGGTGCTCGACCTGCTCGGGGACCTGTCGCTCATGGGCGGCCCGCTGCTGGGTCACGTCCACGCCGTGCGCTCGGGGCACCAGAGTCATGTCGCGTTCATCAAGCGTCTCAAGGAATCGCTGCCGCTGCCCGGCCGCCGCCCCGGCGGCTCGCCCGAGGAGTGGGACATCACGGCGATCATGGACATCATCCCGCACCGCTATCCCTTCCTGCTCGTCGACCGCATCCTCGGCATCGAGGAGGGACACAGCATCGAGGGGCTCAAGAACGTCACGATCAACGAGCCGTTCTTCCAGGGCCACTTTCCAGGCCATCCGATCATGCCCGCGGTGCTCATCATCGAGGCCATGGCCCAGGTGGGCGGGCTGCTGCTGCTGACCTCGGTGGACGACCCCAACGACAAGCTCATGTACTTCATCGGCATCGACGGGGCGAAGTTCCGGCGCCCGGTGACCCCGGGCGACCAGCTCCGCTTCAAGCTCACGCTGCTCAAGCTGCGGAAGGGCACCGCGAAGATGCGCGGCGAGGCGTACGTCGAGGATCAGCTCGTCGCGGAAGCCGAGCTCATGGCCACCGTGGTCGACCGGCGGCCGGCGTGACGGCCGTGATCCACCCCGCCGCGTTCGTGGACGAGGGCGCCGAGCTGGGCGTGGGCGTCTCGATCGAGCCCGGTGCCGTCATCGGTCCGCACGTGCGGCTCGGCGACCGGGTCCGCGTCGGCAGCCACGCCCTGCTCACCGGTTGGACCACCATCGGCCACGACGTCCGCATCCATCACGGCGCGGTGCTGGGCAGCCCGCCGCAGGACCTCAAGTTCGGGGGCGGGAGGAGTTTCCTGGTGGTCGGAGACCACACGGAGGTCCGCGAGTACGTGACCGCCAATCTGGCGACCGAGGATGGAGCGACCACGCGTGTCGGCGCTCACTGCCTGCTCATGGCCTACGTCCACATCGCGCACGACTGCGTCCTCGGGGATCGGGTGATCGTGGCCAACGCCTCCCAGTTCGCCGGTTTCGTCACGGTCGAGGACTGGGCGATCGTGGGCGGGCTCACCGCGGTGCACCAGTTCGTGCGGATCGGCTGCCACGCGATGGTCGGGGGCGGCTCGCGGATCGCGCAGGACGTGGCACCCTACGTCTTGACCGCCGGCAGCCCGCCGCGCAACTCGGGGATCAACCGCATCGGGCTCCAGCGACGCGGCTTCTCGCTCGCGACCCAGGAGGCGCTGGAGCGCGCCTACCGCATCCTGTTCCGCGAGAAGCTGTCGGTCGGGGAGGCCGTGTCGCGGGTCCGCGCGGAGCTGCCGGGCGTGCCCGAGGTCGAGCACTTCGCCCGCTTTGCCGAGACCTCGGCGCGCGGGCTCACCCGGTAGCCCCGGCCATGGAACCGGTCCGCGTCGGCGTGTGGGGGGTGGGGGTGTGGGGGGAGAAGCACGCGCGGGTCTACCAAGCGCTGCCCGAAGCCACTCTGGTGGGGGTCTTCGACCTGCACGGAGAGCATGCGGCGGAGGTGGCGGCGAGCCACGCCTGCCGCGCGTTCGAGAGCGCCGAGGCGATGCTCGCCGAGTGCGAGGCGGTCTCGATCGCGGTTCCCACCGTCGCCCACCGCGAGGCGGCGGAGCGCGCCGCCGCGGCGGGCGTGCACGCGCTGGTCGAGAAGCCGATGGCGCCGACGGTCGCGGACGCCGACGCGATGATCGGCGCGGCGCGGCGCGCGGGCGTGATGCTGCAGGTCGGCCAGGTGGAGCGCTTCAATCCCGCCCTGGTGGCGGCCCGACCCCACATCGCCCGGCCGATGTTCATCGAGGCGCATCGGCTGGCGCTCTTCCAGCCGCGTTCGCTCGACATCGATGTGGTCTTCGATCTCATGATCCACGACATCGACGCGGTGCTCGACTGCGTGGGCGCGAGCCCGGCGAGCGTCTCCGCGGTCGGGGTCGCGGTGATGTCGCGTAACGAGGACATCGCCAACGCGCGCCTCGAGTTCGCCGACGGCTGCGTCGCGAATCTCACCGCGAGCCGGGTGTCGAAGGAGCGCCTGCGGCGGATCCGCTTCTTCCAGGCCGATGCCTACATCGCGCTCGACCTCTCCGCCCGGACCGGCGAGATGCTGCGCGTGGAGCGGCGCCAGCCGCCGCCTGGAGCGATCGGGCTGGCGGCGGCGGCGCCTCCCGTGATCCGGCCCGTCACCCTCGAGGTCGACGAGGCCGAGCCGCTGATGCGGGAACTGGCGGCCTTCCTCGGATCCCTGCGCGGGGCCGGCGGGGGCGCGGCCCCGGCCGAGGCCGGGCGCGACGCGCTGCGGGTGGCGCAGGAAGTGCGCGAGGCGATGCGGCGCCGGGCGCAGCAGTGGTCGATCAGGACCAGCGTCGCTTCCTGATCGTCACCGGAGAGGCCTCCGGCGACGCCCACGGCGCGCGCCTGGTGCGCGCGCTCCAGGCGATGGGCCCGTGCCGGGTGCGGGGTGTGGCGGGGCCCGCGCTGCGCGCGGCCGGCGTGGAGCCGGTCGTGGCGATGGAGGATCTCGCGGTGCTCGGTTTCGCGGAGATCGTGGCGCGCCTGCCGGCGCTGCTCGGCGCGCGCGCCCGCCTGCTGCGCGAATTCGAGCGGTTCGCGCCCCACGCGGTGGTGCTCGTGGACTACCCCGGCTTCAACCTGCGCCTGGGGCCGCAGCTCAAGCGCCGCGGCGCGCGGCTCTTCTATTACATCGGCCCGCAGGTCTGGGCGTGGCACCCGGAGCGTGCGGCGGCGATGGCGGCGTGGGTGGACCGCCTCGCCGTGGTGTTCCCCTTCGAGGAGCCGATCTTCCGCGCCGCGGGCGTGGAGGTGACGTTCGTCGGCCATCCGTTGCTGGACGACCTGGCGCCCGAGGTGGCGGAGGGCCGGTTCCGCGCCGAAATCGGGGCGCCGGCGGGCACCCCGGTGCTCGGGCTGCTCCCCGGCAGTCGACGGCAGGAGCTGGCGCGGCATCTGCGGCCGTTGCTGGATGCGGCCGCGCGGCTGCGACGCGACCGCCCGGGGCTGGTGTCGGTCCTGGCCCTGGCCGCGGGGCTCGAGATCCCTTCCCGCACCGCGCTCCCCGTAGGGGTGCGGGTGGTGCGCGGGCGCACCCACGCGGTCCAGGCGTGGGCCACCGCGTGCGCGGTCGCCTCGGGCACCGCGACGCTCGAGACCGCGCTGTTCGGCACCCCGCTCGCGATCGTCTACCGCGTGGGACGGCTCAACTACTTCATCGCCCGACGGCTCGTGACCCTGCAGCGGATCGGTCTGCCCAACGTCGTCTCGGGCGCCGAGGTCGCGCCCGAACTGATCCAGGACGCCTTCACCGCGGAGCGTCTGGCGGGAGTGCTCGCCCCGTGGCTCGACGATCCCGCGGCGCGCGCCGCGCAAGCCGCCAAGCTCGGCGCGGTGCGCGAGCGTCTCGGCGGCCCCGGCGCCTCGCGGCGCGCGGCGGCGCTGCTGTGGGCACTGGCCTCGTGAGCCGGGCGCGAGCGCTGCCGTGGTGGATGGGCCTGGCGGGCGGGGCCGGCGCGGCGCTGGTGTGGATGCTGGGCCGCAGCTGGCGGGTGGAATGGGTCGAGGGCGAGGGCGGCTCCGCGCCCGGCGGGCAGCCCGACCGGCCGTGCATCATGGCCTTCTGGCACGCGCGCATGCTGCCTCTGGCCTACGCCTACCGGGGATCCGGATGTCGGGTGCTGGTCAGCCGCCACCACGACGGCGAGCTGATCGCGCGGGTGATCCACCGCCTGGGCTTCCTCACCGCGCGCGGATCCAGCACGCGTGGCGGGGAGGAGGCGATGCGCGAGCTGTTGCCGTGGGCGCGCGAGGGCGGTTGCCTGGGGCTGACGCCCGACGGGCCGCGCGGACCGGCCGAGCGGGTGAAGCCGGGCGTGCTCTACCTCGCCAGCCGCAGCGGGCTCCCGATCGTGCCGGTGACGGCCGCCGCGAGCTCGACCTGGGTGCTGCGCTCCTGGGATCGCTTCCGCGTGCCGCGGCCCTTCGCCCGGGTGGTGGTCGCGCACGGCGCGCCGCTGCGGGTCCCGCCGGACCTCGGGCGCGAGGCGCTCGAAGGCTGGTGCGGACGTCTGGAGGCGGCGCTGGCGGCGGTGACCGAACGGGCGGCGCGCCGTGCCGGGGAGCGGCCGTGAGCCTGGCGTGGAGGGTCTATCGCGTCGTGGCGCCGTGCCTCGGCGCGCTGGCGCCGGCGGCGCGGATCTTCGCCTCCGGCCGCGAGCGCCCCCTGTGGGGCGAGCGCCTCGGCCACAGCGGCTTCGACGGAGTCTGCCACGCCTGGATCCACGCGGCGTCCCTCGGCGAGGCCGGAGCGGTTCCGCCGCTCGTGAGCCGCCTCGAAGCGCTCCAACCCGGGGCGCGCCTGTTTCTCACCGCGACCACCGGGGCGGGTCGTGAGCGCCTCGGGGCGCTGCAGCGCCCGGTCGCGCTGGCGCCGATCGACTCGCCCCAGGCGGTGCGCCGCTTCCTCGCCGGGGTGCGCCCGCGGCGGCTGTTCGTAGTCGAGACCGAGCTGTGGCCGCACTGGTTGCTGCACGCCCGCCGCGTGGGGCTTCCCGTGGCGGTGGTGAGCGCGCGGCTGGCCGAGCGCTCGGTCGGCCGCTACCGGCGCCTCGGCGCGGAATTCCGGGAGCTGGTCGGCGGGATCGCGGCGGTGTTGTGCCAAAGCGCGGAGGACGCGCGGCGCTGGCTCGCGCTGGGTGCGCGCCCCGAGCGCACCGAGGTGGTCGGGAATCTCAAGAACGACGCGCTGCCGCGGCCCGCGCCCGATCGCGCGGCGGCGCGGCGCGCGCTCGGGCTCGACGCCGGGCGGCCGCTGCTCACGCTGGGGAGCGTGCGGCCCGGGGAGGTGCGCGCGCTGGCGAGCGCGTGGGCGGCGTTACCGGCCTCGGTGCGCGAGGAGTGGCAGGTGGCGGCCGTCGCGCGCCACCCGCGCGCGTCCGGGGAGCTGCGCGGCGAGGCGGCCGAGGCGGGTCAGGCGATCGCCCTCGATGGTCTTCCGCGCGCCGGCGCCTGGCGCTGGGACGACCGCCCCGGCGTTCTCCCCGCCTACTACGCGGCCGCCGATGCGGCGTTCGTGGGGGGCAGCCTGCTCCGCCGCTACGCCGGTCACAATCCGCTGGAACCCGCGGCGTGCGGGGCGGCGGTGATCGTGGGGCCGCACCACGCCTCCCAGCTCCCGGCGATGCGGGCCCTGGAGCGCGAGAGGGCGGTGTGGATCGCCCCGCCGGGCGAGCCTCTCGCCCGGGCGCTCGCCGCGCTGCTGGGCGATGCCGCGGAGCGCGGCCGGCGCGCCGCCAGGGGCCTCGCGGCGGTGGAGCGCGAGCGCGGGGCCACCGGCCGCGCCGTGGCGCTGCTGGCGGGGTGGGGCCTGTGGCCGGCGGAGTGACGGCGGCGCTGCTCGCGGGCGGGGCGTGGGCCTACGGGCTGGGCTGGGAGTTGCGCCGTCGCGCCTACGCGCGGGGCGTGCTGGGGCAGGTGGGAGCGGGCCTGCGGGTGGTCAGCGTGGGCAATCTCACGGTCGGCGGCACCGGCAAGACGACGCTCTGCCTGCACCTCGCCCGGCGCGCCCTGGAGCGCGGCATCGAGGCGGGGGTGGTGTGCCGCCGCTACCGACCCGGTCCCCGGGGTGAGGGGGACGAGGAACGCCTCTACCTCGATGCGCTCGGGTCCTCGCGCGTGTTCGCGGGTGCGGTGAAGCGCCGGCTCGCGCGTGCGGCCGCGGCGGCGGGGATGCGGCTTGCGATCGTGGACGACGGCTTCTCCCACTGGCGCCTGGCGCGCGACGTGGACATCGTGCTGCTCGACGCGCACGACCTGTGGGGCGGCGGCGAGTTGCTGCCCGCGGGGCGCCTGCGCGAGCCGCTGCGCGCGCTCCAGCGCGCCCATGCGCTGGTGGTCACCCGCCTCGGGCCGGGGGAGGATCCGGCGCCGTGGATCGCGGCGTCGCGGCCGTACGCTCCGGGGGCACTCACCGCCGCCGGTCGGCACCGCGTGATCGGGGTGCGCGACCTCGACGGGGTGGGGCGCGCGGCGGGTGGGGCGGCGCGCGTCGTGACCGCGACCGGAAGTCCCGAGGCGGTGGCGCGCAGTGCCACCGAGGCGGGGTTCGAGGTGCTCGGGGTGTCGCGCTACCGCGACCACCACTGGTTCGGCGACGCGGAGGCCGCGATCGAGCTCGCCCGCGCGGCGGCCGCCGGGGCGGCTCTGCTGCTGACCGCCAAGGATGCGGTACGCTGGCCGGCCGCGGCGCGCGATCCGCGGGTGGCGGTGCTCGAGGTGGCGTGGGAGTGGGTCTGCGGCGGAGACGCGGTCGAGCGTCTGGCGTTCGGTGCGGCGGAGGCGGCGTGGACCAGCCCGACATCCTGATCATCGGCTGCGGCATCGCCGGCTTGAGCCTGGCGCTCAAGGCCGCGGTCCACGGCCAGGTGCTGGTGCTGTCGAAGAAGGGGGCGGAGGAGTCGAACACCCGCTACGCGCAGGGCGGCGTGGCGGCGGTGTTCGACCGCGCCGATTCCTACGCCGATCACGCGCGCGACACCCTGCGCGCGGGTGCCGGGCTGTGCGACGTCGCGGTGGTGCGTCAGGTGGTCCGCGAAGGCCCCGAGCGCGTGCGCGAGCTGGCGGCGCTCGGCGTGCCGCTGGACCGCGATCGCCGCGGCTTCGCGCTCGGGCGCGAGGGGGGACACTCGCGGCGGCGCATCGTCCATGCCTCCGACTTCACCGGGATGGCGATCGCGCAGACGCTGGTCGAGCGCGTCCGCGCCCATCCCCGCATCCATCTGATCGAGAATCAGGTCGCGGTCGACCTCATCATCGACTCGCGCCTCAGGGGTCGCCGCGACGCGGCTGGTCGCGACACCTGCTGGGGCGCCTACGTCCTCGACACCGCCTCCGGCGAGATCCGGCCGGTGACCGCGCGCGTCACCGCGCTCGCCACCGGTGGGTGCGGCAAAGTCTACCTCTACACCACCAACCCCGACGTGGCGACCGGGGACGGTCTGGCGATGGCGTACCGCGCGGGCCTGCCGGTCGCCGACCTCGAGTTCGTCCAGTTCCACCCCACCTGCCTGTTCCACCCCCGCGCGAAGTCCTTCCTGTTGAGCGAGGCGCTCCGCGGCGAGGGCGCGCTGCTGCGCACGCTCGACGGCACCCGCTTCATGCCGGCTTATCATCCGCTCGCCGAACTCGCCCCGCGGGACGTCGTGGCACGCGCCATCGACCGGGAGATGAAGCGGCGCGGGGAGCGGCACGTCTACCTCGACATGAGCTCCCGAAGCGCCGCGCGGATCCGCGAGCGGTTTCCCAACATCCATGCCGCGCTGCTGGAGTACGGCTTCGACCTCACCCGCGAGCCGATCCCGGTGGTGCCGGCCGCCCATTACATGTGCGGGGGCATCGTCGCCGATCTCGCCGGGCGCACCGCGATGCGCGGGCTGCTGGGGCTGGGCGAGGTCGCGCGCACCGGGCTGCACGGCGCCAATCGCCTCGCCAGCAACTCCCTGCTCGAGGCGCTGGTGTGCGCGCACCACGCCGCCGGGGAGGTCGCGCGCCGGCTGCGGACGGTGCGCCGCGTGCCGCGCGCCCAGCCGTGGTCCGCGCGCGGCACCCGACCGCCGTACGAGAGCGTGGTGGTGGAGCACAACTGGGACACGGTGCGGCGCGTCATGTGGGACCTGGTGGGGATCGTCCGCACCGACGAGCGCCTGGACTTCGCCGCCCGGCGACTGGCCCTGCTCTCCGAAGACATCGAGCTGGACTACCAGCGGCTGCGGCTGCACGCGGACCTCATCGAGCTGCGCAACATCGCGCTGGTGGGCAGCCTCATCGTGCGCGCGGCGCGCGCGCGACGCGAGAGCCGCGGGCTGCACTACAACCTCGACCATCCGCGGCTCGTGGCGGCACTCGCCCGCCGGCGCCCGCGGCTTCGGCTCCGTCCGCCGCGCGCGGCCCTCACTTGAGCCGATCCCCCCCGCGACCTATAGTGGAAGCCATCGCGAAGGAGGGCCCCGGCGAATGAACATGCGCGATTCTTCCTTCTGGGATTCCGTGGACCGCATCCGCGAGGCCGACGGTCGTTATGCGCGCGAGGCCTATGGCTTCGTGGTCGGGGCGCTCGGGATCACGGTCGAGGCTCTGCCGGCCGAGCGGCGGCGCGACCCCCTGCGGCGGCACCTCAGCGGCCAGGAGCTGCTCGACGGGGTCATCGCCCTGGCGCGGAGCGAGTTCGGCCACCTTGCGCCGGCGGTGTTCCGCGAGTGGGGCATCGGTTCCGGCGCCGACGTCGGCAACATCGTGTTCCAGCTCGTCGAGTGCGGACAGCTCAGCGCGCGTCCCGATGACCGGATGGAAGATTTCCTCGGCGGCCGCGACCTGATCGTGGCACTCCAGGAGAACCTCGACTTGGGCTCGCCCCGGGCCTGACCGCGTGCGTACCTACTTGCGCCTGCTGGGCTTCCTCCGCCCGTATGGCGGCCGCCTCGCCGCGGCGATCGCCTGCATGATCCTCTACGCCGCGACCTCGGCGCTGTCGCTGGGCATGATCTCGCCCTTCATGCAGGTCCTGTTCGAGCGCCGCGCCGCCCCGGTCTCGACGGCCCCCGCCGCCGCGGTCGCCGCCGCCCCCGCCCGCCCGCGCCTCGATCTGGGCTCCGTCCTGCCGCCGCGTTGGCGCGCCGATGCCGACCGCCTGCTGCTCGACGCCCGGCCGCTGGTGGCGCTCGAGCGCATCTGCGTGGTGTTCCTGATCGTGTTCCTGCTCAAGAACCTCTCCGACTACCTGCAGGCCTTTCTCATGGTGTCGGTGGAGCAGGCGGCGATCCGCGACATCCGCAGCCAGCTCTACGCGCACCTCCACCGGCTGTCGCTTTCGTTCCACCACGGCCGCAGGAGCGGCGCGCTCATCTCGCGGGTGACCAACGACGTGGAGTATCTGCGCGCCTCGCTGGCGGCCGGGATCAGCAACCTGGTCAAGGACTCGCTCACGCTGGCCGGCTGCCTGTTCTGGGTGTTCTTCGTGTCGTGGAAGCTGGCACTGCTGTCGCTGATAGTCCTGCCCCCGGCGGCGTTGTCGCTGGTGATCATCGGTCGCAAGATGCGCAAACGATCGAGCCAGGCGCAGGAGCGCATGGGGGAGCTCACCGGGATCCTGCAGGAGACCCTGGCCGGGGCGCGGGTGGTCAAGGCCTTCGGGATGGAGGGATTCGAGCAGCGCCGCTTCGACCGCGCCAACCAGGGCTTCTACAAGGCGTTCGTGCACCTGCGGCGCGTGTCGGCGGCCGCGCGTCCGCTCAGCGAGTACACGATCGTGCTGGTGGCGATCGGGATGCTGTACCTCGGCGGGCGGGAGATCTTCGTCAATCGCACGCTCGAGCCGCAGCAGTTCATGCTCTTCGTCGGGGCGCTGCTCACCACCATCTCCCCGATCAAGAGCCTGTCCGAGGTGAACGCCAACGTCCAGCAGGGCGTGGCCGCGGCGCGGCGCGTGTTCGCCACACTCGACACCGCGCCCGAGATCGTGGACCGCCCCGGCGCCCAGGTGCTCCCGCCCCTGCGTGACGCGGTGCGCTACGAGTCGGTGGGGTTCGCCTACGATGCGGCGCGCCCGGTGCTGCATGACGTCAGCCTGGAGATCCGCCGCGGCCAGGTGGTGGCGCTGGTCGGCTCCAGCGGCTCGGGGAAGAGCACGGCCATGGACTTGCTCGCCCGCTTCTACGATCCCACCGCGGGCCGCATCACGCTCGACGGGGTGGATCTGCGCGACGCCACCGTGAGCTCGTTGCGCGCCCAGCTCGGCATCGTCACCCAGGAGACCATCCTGTTCCACGACACGGTGCGCAACAACATCGCCTACGGACTGGCGGACGCCGGCGACGAGGCGGTGCGCCGCGCCGCGCAGGCGGCCCACGCGCATGCCTTCGTCGCGCGCATGCCGCAGGGATACGACACCGTGATCGGGGATCGGGGGGTCAAGCTCTCGGGCGGGGAGCGGCAGCGTCTGGCGATCGCGCGCGCCCTGCTCAAGAACCCGCCGATCCTGCTGCTCGACGAGGCCACCTCGTCGCTCGACAGCGAGAACGAGCGCCTGGTGCAGGAGGCGCTCGAGCGCCTGATGCGCGACCGCACGGTGCTGGTGATCGCCCATCGGCTCTCGACGGTGCAACACGCCGATCGGATCGTGGTCCTCGACCGGGGCCGGGTGGTCGCTACCGGCACGCACGGCGAGCTGATGGAGCGCGAAGGGCCGTACCGCCGGCTCTACAACCTGCAGTTCGTGGCTTGAGGGTGAAGCCGGTCCCGGTGCCGGCCGCCGGATTCTCGCGGATCGCGGTGCTACGGCTGTCGTCGCTCGGCGACGTCATCCTCGCGCAGCCGGTGATGCGCGCACTGGGCCGCGCGTTCCCCGACGCCCACCTCGCCTTCTGGACCAAGGAGGAGTTCGGGGACGTCATGCGCTTCGATCCCGCGGTCTCCTCGGTCCGGCGTCTGGAGAAGGACGCCCGCCGACTCGAGGACGTGGTGTCGATGGGAGCGGAGCTCGAGGCGTGCGACCTCATCGTGGATCTGCACGGCAACGTCCGCACCCGGCTGCTCGCCTTCCGGCAGAAGGCCCCGGTGCTGCGCGCCCCGTCGCACCGTCTGACCCGCGCGCGCTGGGTGCACGCGCGCTGGAGCCGACCGCGCCCCGCGCCGAGTGCGCTCGCGCGCTACGCCGCGACGCTGCGGCCGATCGGCGTCGAGGTCGAGGGAACGCCACGGGTCGCGGCCGGCCCCGAGGCCGAGGCGTGGGCGGCCGGCTGGCTCGCGCCATGGGGCCCGCGGCGGGCACCGGTGGCGCTGTGCCCGGGGGCGCGACACTTCACCAAGCGCTGGCCCGAGTCGCACTGGCTGGCGCTCCACGACCGCCTGCGCCAGGCCGGCCGGCCGCTGCTCTACTTCTCGCTCGAAGCCGAGCGCCAGGCGCTGCCGGCGCTGGCGGCCCGAGTGGAGGCCGACGCCGAGGCGCGCTGGTGCCGCGAGCCGCTGCCCCGGATGGCGGCGCTCATGTCGCGCTGCGCGGCAGCCGTTTCGAGCGACAGCGGCCTCATGCATCTGGCCGCGGCGCGCGGCCTCCGGGTGGCGGCGATGTTCGGGAGCACCGCGCCGGAGCTGGGCTTCGCGCCGGCGGGGGAAGGACACGCGGTGCTGTGCCGCCGCGAGGGCTGCCAGCCCTGCACGCTGCACGGCCGCGAGCGCTGTCCGCGGGGCCACTTCCGCTGCATGGTCGAGCTGCGCCCCGAAACCGTGCTCGACGCGGTCGAGAGGATCGCCACCGCCTCCGGCGCCTGACCGTCGCCCGGTTCGACGCGTCGCGCGCCCGCACGCGCGGCCGTCCGGGCGGGCAGCGTGCGCGGGCCGGCTTGTCGGGCGGCGGGGGTGCTCCTATACTCGCGCGCTCTCCGGCCCTCGCGGCCGCGGCGCGAGAGCGTGCCGGAGCCTCCCAGTGGAGACACCGTTGAGCGAGACCGAGAAGCAGAAGCAATTCGTCGAGGACCTCACCGACCAGTCCGACGACTTTTCGCGCTGGTACACGGAGGTCGTGCGCAAGGCGCAGCTCGCCGATTACGCCCCGGTGCGCGGCTGCATGGTCATCCGGCCCTACGGCTTCGCGATGTGGGAAGAGATGCAGCGGCTGCTCGACGGGCGGATCCGGGCGACCGGCCACCAGAACGCCTATTTTCCGCTGCTCATCCCGGAGTCGCTGCTCCAGCTCGAGGCCGACCACGTGCAGGGCTTCGCGCCGGAATGCGCCTGGGTGACGCACGGTGGCCGCGAGGAGCTGGAGGAGCGCCTCGCCATCCGGCCGACGAGCGAGGCGATCATCGGGCGGATGTACTCGCGCTGGATCGAGTCCTACCGCGACCTGCCGGTGCTCATCAACCAGTGGGCGAACGTCATGCGCTGGGAGAAGGTCACGCGGTTGTTCCTGCGCACCACCGAGTTCCTGTGGCAGGAGGGACATACGGCGCACGCCACCGAGGCCGAGTGCCAGGAGGAGGTGCTGCGGATGCTCGAGGTCTATCGCGACTTCGTCGAGACCGAGCTCGCCATCCCGGTTTTCGCGGGGCCCAAGAGCGATGCGGAGCGTTTCGCCGGGGCCGAGATGACGTACTCGATCGAGGCGCTGATGCGCGACGGCAAGGCGCTCCAGTGCGGGACCTCGCACTATCTGGGCCAGCACTTCGCGAAGGTGTTCGACATCACCTTCCAGGACGAGCAGGGCCGACGCCAGCACGTCTACCAGTCCTCGTGGGGCGCATCCACCCGCCTGATCGGCGCCGTCATCATGTCGCACGGCGATGACCAGGGGCTCAAGCTGCCGCCGCGGATCGCGCCAGTGCAGGCGGTGGTGGTGCCGATCTGGCGCAAGGACGAGGAGCGCGCCGCGGTGCGCGCCTTCATCGATCGGGTGCGCGAGGCACTGGGAACGCGGGTGCGGCTGCTGGTGGACGACCGCGAGCAGTACACCCCGGGCTGGAAGTACAACGAGCACGAGCTACGCGGGGTGCCGGTGCGGCTCGAGGTGGGTCCGAAGGACGTGGCCAAGGGCGCGGTGATGAGCGTGCGGCGCGACAACCGCGCCAAGGAGTCGATCCCGCTCGACGCCCTCGCCACCCGGCTTCCGGCGCTGCTCGACGAGGTCCAAGCGGCGCTGTTCCGCGCCGCGCTCGAATTCCGCGAGCAGAACACCGCTCCCGCGGCCACTCTCGCCGAGATCGAGGCCCACTTCGAGACCAAGCGCGGCTTCATCGTGGTGCCGTGGAACGACGACGCCGAGCTCGAGGCCCAGATCAAGGAGCGCACCGGCGCCACCCTGCGCTGCGTGCCGAGCGATCAGGCGCCGTTCGCGACCCTCGCCCGAGGCGGGCGCGTCGCGCTGTTCGCGCGGGCCTACTAGGAAACCGTCGCGTGGCGGACGGCGGCGCCGGCGGGATCGGGCGACTCCTCGTCCGGCTCCCCAACTGGCTCGGCGACCTGATGCTCGCCCGCCCGCTGCTCCACGCGCTCCGCCACCACCACCCGCGAGCCGAGCTGTGCGCGGTGGCCCCGGCCGGGCTCCTCGACCTGATCGGGGCGGAGGGGGTGGTCGATCGCTCCGAGGCCTGGCCGGGCGCCGGGTCCGCGCGCCGCGCCCTCGCCGCGCGGCTGCGCGCCTGGGGTCCGGACGCCGCCCTGGTGCTGCCGCCCTCCTTCTCGAGCGCCTGGTTCGCATGGCGCTGCGGCGCCCGCGTGCGCGTGGGCTATCGGCACGAGGCGCGCGGGCCGCTGCTCACCCACGCGCTCCGGCGGCGGGCGCGTGGCGACCTGCACCTCCATACCGAGTATCTGGCCCTCGGCGCGGTGCTCGGAGTGGACCCGGGGGCGACGCCGATCCTGGCACTCCCCCGGCGGGCGGCGATCGAGGCCGGCGCGGTGCTGGAGCGACGGGGAGTGTCGAGCGGCCGGCACGCCCTGCTCGGGCCGGGTGCGCTCTACGGCCCGGCCAAGCGCTGGGGCATCGCGCGTTTCGCCGAGCTCGGGCGCCGGCTGGTGTCGGATGGGCGGAGCGTGCTGGTGTGCGGGTCCGCGGCCGAGCGCGACACCTGCGAGGCGGTCGCCCGAGCGGTGGGCCGTGGCGCGACGCCGCTGGCGGGGGAGACCGGCCTGCTCGCCCAGGCGGCGTTGTGCGCCGGGAGCGCGGTGGCGGTGTGCAACGATTCCGGGCTCGCTCATCTGAGCGCCGCGGTGGGCGCCCCGACCGTGGTGCTGTTCGGCTCGACCAGCAGCGCGTGGACCTCGCCGCTCGGGCCCCGGGTGCGCGTGGTGCAGAAGCCGCCGGTCTGCTCCCCGTGCTTCCGCCGCACCTGTGCGATCGGCTATCGCTGCCTCGAGGCGATCACGGTGGACGACGTCGCGCGCGCGTGCGCCGAGATCGCGGCGTGAAGCTCCTCGTGGACGGGGGCTCCCTCTCGCCCGCGGGGCGCATGGGGCTCGCGGCGAGTGGCCTCGCCCTCCGTGGGCACGAGGTGCTGTGGCACGGTCCGGGAATCGGGGACGGGGCGGGTCGGGCGCCGCGCCCCGCACCGGCGGGAATCCGTCTGGCGCGCGAGCGCGCGGACCTGGTGTTGGGCGGGGGGGCGCACCCGGCTCGCACGGCGCTCGCCGGATGGCTCGGGGGGGCCCACGGCATGGTGCTGGGGCTCGAAGGCTCGGTGGGGCGCGACTGGCGGGCGCTCGACCGCTGGGCATGGAGCACGCTGTATTCCTCGGGACTGGTCGAGGAATCGGACGCCGAAGCGGCACGGACCCGATTGCACGGTCTCGGTCTCGACCGGCTGGCGCTCTGGTCGTCGGAGCCCCCGCCCGCCGTCCCGGACGCCACCCACCTCGACACCGAGATCCTCGAGCGCGCGTGCGAGCGGGCGCTGGCGCGTCATCGCGGGCGGGTGTCGCGTCCGGCGGTCTTCGCGGACCGGGACGGCACGCTGGTGGTGGAGCGCGGCTATCTGTCCGACCCCGACGATCTCGAGCTGCTGCCGGGCGTGCCGCAGGCGCTGCGCAACCTGCGCGCGCAGGGCTTCGCGCTGGTGCTGGTCTCGAACCAATCGGGGGTCGGACGCGGACTGTTCCCGCTGTCGCGGGTTTACCAGGCGATGGCCCGTCTGCGGCGCCTGCTGCGCGCACGGGGAGTGGAACTCGACGCCGTGTACTTCTGCCCCCATCGCCCCGAGGCCGGCTGCGCGTGTCGCAAGCCGGCGCCGGGGCTGCTCGAGCGCGCCGCCGAGGACCTGGTGCTCGACCTCTCGCGCTCGGTCATGATCGGCGACAAGCTGATCGACGTCGAGACCGGCCACCGCGCGGGCGCCGGCGGCGTGCTGGTCCGCAGCGGCTACGGCCGCGACGAGGAGCGCCGGCTCGCGGGGGAGGGTGTCCCGCGTCCACCGGACCGGGTGTGCGAGGATTTCGCCGAGGCCGCGAGGTGGCTGATCGAGGGCGCCTAGCCTGAACTATCGCGCAACTCGAGCCTCGAGCGCCTTCTAGCGATCGGGCGTGAGCTCGAGCGTGTAGGCGTCCCCATCCGGATCGAGGCGGTAGCGGACGAGATAGCCGCCGATGTTTCTCTGCCGCGGGGCGATCCAGCGGTCCTCGACCAGCTCCTCGAGTCGCTGCGGGTAACTGCCACGCTCCCGATGGAAGAGGTCCAGTGCCAGGCGCAGATCCCGGACCTGGGTCACGGCGAAGACGTCCTCGGCGGCGGAGCGCACCGCGGCGCGCGGCACCGCAGAAGAGATGAAGTGCAGCGCGACCATACAGGCCGCCACGGTCGTCGCCATCGCCAGCTCGCGCAGCGGCGACTTGCGGCGCACCACCGGCACCGGCGGCCGCTCGCCGGTGTCGGGTAGGCCCGGGTCGCGGCGGCCCACGACTTCGATCCAGGACGCCTCGAGCATGCGATGGAGCGATTCGTAGGCCTCGTACTCGGACAGGGACGCGGCTTCGACGATCTCGGCCACGGTGTGCTTGCCGTTGATGACTCCGAACAGCTCGCGTTCCTCCTCGGAGAGCGGCTCGTTCGGATCGGGCAGGTCCTTCACCCCCAGCAGCTGGTAGGGGTCCCGGAAGATGGTGACGAAGCGGCGCTGTTCGTCCACCCTGCGGGCGGCCTCGATCAGCACCCCCTCGATGTTGAGTCGCACCAGCGGGGTGTTCGACCAGCGGCTGTTGGGATCGAAGCGGTAGCCGCCGCTCTCCCAGCGCGTCAGGCGCATGAGGTCGTCGAGGATCTGGCGCTCGACGAAGCCCGCGAGCTCATCCGCCTCGAGATAGCGGCCGTTGAGCAGCAGGTCCTCGAGGTCGCGGTTGGATTCGCGCTGGATCGTGAGCAGGCCGCGGTACTGCTCGTCGGAAAGGCGATGGACCTTGAGCAGGAACCCGAGCAGGGGGTCGTCTTTGACCATGCCCGGGCGCCGGGTGGATACGATGCGGCCTTCCTGGACGTAGACCACCGCGCGCTCCGTGTTCCACTCCAGCATCAGGCAACCGGTCTTGCGCTGGGAGGCGACGAGCTGGAGGATCTCGGTCGCCGAGAAGTCGCGCAGGTTTCCTTGCAGTGCCATGGGATCTCCTAGGCGGCGGTCGCCGTGGCGGAGCGCGAGGCCTGGGCGCTGCGGGAACGGGTGGGCGCCGCGAGTTTGGCCGCTCGGAGTTCGGCGCGGGCGCGCAGGGCGAGGTAGGCGACGATGGAGATGAGGTAGAGGCCCACCCAGGCCGCGATCGCGAGCGGCAGCGGAACGCCGGCGTCGCTCGAGGCGAGGCGCGGCTCGTAGGCGAACGGCGCCGGGACACCGAGCCAGCCGCCCGACAGGGCCATCGCGCACACCAGCAGGATCACGCCGGCGAAGGTCCTCCGGAAGACCAGGACTCCGAAGCCGGGAACCAGGGTGGCGAGCCCCGCCCGCATCAGGTGGGCGAGCCTCTGCGCCCGCCGGCGCTGTTCCTGGAGCAGCACGTGGGCGAATTCGGAGCTCTCGGCGCGCGCTTCCACGCCCGAGCATACCGGACAGAGCGCGAGCTCGCGCCGCCGTTCGGCGCAGCGACGGCAGACGACCCGGCCGCAGTTCGTGCAGTGCCTGAGTGGCATGGCGCGGTGCTGAGCGGTGCCGAGCGCCACTGCGGCCGCGGCGAGCAGCAGCGCGACCACACTGAACCACCAGCCCGAGAACTCGATCCGTGCCCGCCACGACGCCGGCAGCACCGGGCGCGCGGCCTTCTCGGCGCCGCCGCGGAGGAGGATGCTCCAGAACGCCTGCGGCGCGATCCACTCGTCCACCAGAGGCATGAAGCCGTCCGCGCCGGCCTCCGACTGGTAGTTCTTGACCATCTCGAAGTTGAGCGAGGAGGCGGTCGACAGGGCCTCGTTGGCCGCGCGGTAGTCGAAGCGCTGCGTGTAGATCTGCGACGCGTTGAAGTAGGCGGCGGCGTTCGTGCCGTCGGCCCGGATCGCCTGCTGATAGAGCTCGAGGGCCTCGTCGTGACGGCCCTGCATGGCGACGGTATTGCCGAGGTTGTTCAGCACCCGAACGTCGCCCGGCCACAGCTCGAGCGCACGCCGGTAGGCCGCTTCTGCGGTCGCGATGTCGTTTCCGCGGCGCGCGGTCCATGCCAGTCCGAATTGGACGAACGGGTTGTCCGGTTGCTGCTGGGCGAGCGCCGCCATCTGGTTCACTCGCTCCTCCGAGTAGGACTCCGCCTCGAGCAGCGACACGCCGTAGAACGGTCCCTGATCGGCGCGCAGCGGCGAGGCCAGCCGGTCCAGCATGCCGGCGGTCCAGGGCACGAGGGCGAGCGCGAGCACCAGCGTGACGAACACGGCGCGTTCCCCGGCTCGCAGCAGCGGCCACAGCAGGCCGAGGAAGAAGATGGTGGGCAGCACCGGTCCGACGCCGGCCAGATAGGGCAGGACGAGGAGCGCCCACGCCCACCAATTCCCGGTCTCCAGCGACAGCAGTAGCCCGAGGCGCTCGCGCCAGGCGTGGTGCAGTTCCCCGACGCGCAGGAACACGATCAGCAGTCCCGCCGCGAGCAGACCGAGGAGGACCGCCTGAAGTCCGGCGTAGAGCAGGTTGGCGAGCAGCGAGAGCTGGAGGACGAAGTTGCGCCGCGCGATTTCGATCACCGCCGCATAGTGGAGCAACGCCTGGCTGGGATCGCGCAGGAGGTACCACGACGCCAGGGTGAGGTGCGGCGCCACGAAACCCGGATCCAGGGCCGCCGCGCCGCGCGCGAGTCGGCTCGCCTCTTCGAGTCCGCCGGACTCGCGCACCAGCAGGCCACGCCGGTAGAAGAGGCGCGACTCCTGGGGGAGGGTGAGTACGTGGCTGCGCGACTTGTACGCGAGCCAGGCCTGAAGGTCCTGCAGGTTGTCGGGTGGGGTCACGGCGATTGCGCGGCCCGCGCTTCCGCGATCGGGCGTCGCGCGGGCGAGGCGCCGGCCCGCTCCGCCGTCCAGGGCGGCCAGCCGGGTGTCGGCCACGGTCTCGGACCGCGCGATCGCGACCAGCCCCAATGCCAGCAGCACGCCGGTGAGCAAGAGACCCAAGAAGGCACGGGTTGGCGCCGCCCGTCCCGGGGCGTGGCGCTCCACTCGGGTGAGGGCTCCGCGTGGCGTGGCGGAATGGCGGCGCGCGGTCACATGACGTCCGTGCAGGTACGGCATAAGGTCATCAATCCCTTGACAGTAAAAGGCCTGGACCCTAACTTGCGCCGGGTTCGAGCCGGTTATCGGCCCCCGGCGGGGGGGGCTTGAACCGATTTTCCGCCGCGCGTGCCCCGCGGGCAGGCGTGGGGGCCGCGGAGGGCCCGCGCGCCTGCCGACCCACCCCGGCCCCTCCGCGGTGGCAGGAGACCCCGACGAGATGAGCATCGAGCCCGCGGCCGGTACCGCGCCCTGGATCCGCATCGCCGACGCCGCCGGCCACCTCGGCGAGACAGTCGAGGTGCGGGGCTGGCTCACCCACCGCCGATCCAGCGGCAAGGTCCAGTTCCTGGTGGTGCGTGACGGGAGCGGCACGCTGCAATGCGTTGCCGGAGCGCGCGATTTGCCGGCTTCGGAATGGGAGGCGGCGGCCGGCCTCGGCCAGGAGTCCTCGCTCGTGGTCCGCGGCTCGCTACGGGCCGATGCGCGCTCGCCCGGCGGGGTCGAGATGGGTTTGCAGGCCCTCCGGGTGGTATCGGCGGCGGAGGGCTTTCCCATCAGCCCCAAGGAGCACGGGATCGACTTCCTCATGGACCACCGGCACCTCTGGCTGCGCTCCGCGCGGCAGCAGGCGATCCTGCGCATCCGCGCCGAGATCGTGGGCGCCTTCCGCGATTTCATGGACGGGGAGGCCTTCGTGCTCGTCGACGCGCCGATCTTCACGCCCAGCGCCTGCGAGGGCACCACGACGCTGTTCGAAACCTCGTACTTCGGCGAGCAGGCCTTCCTCACGCAGAGCGGCCAGCTCTACGCCGAGGCGGCGGCCATGGCGCTCGGGCGGGTGTACTGCTTCGGACCGGCCTTTCGCGCCGAGAAGAGCAAGACCCGACGCCATCTGATCGAGTTCTGGATGATGGAGCCCGAATGGGCCTTCGCCACGCTCGACGATATCGTGGCGCTCGAGGAGCGCCTGCTCGAATACACCGTGGGCCGGGTGCTCGATCGCCGCGCCGAGGACCTGCGCGCGGTCGAGCGCGACGTCGCCAAACTCGAGCGCGTGCGGGCGCCGTTTCCGCGCATCCGCTACGACGCGGCGGTGGAGCGCCTTCACGCGGCCGGCGTCGCGTTCGAATGGGGCAACGACTTCGGCGGCACCGACGAGACCGTGCTCTCCGAGCAGTTCGACCGGCCGCTGTTCGTCACTCACTATCCGGCGGCCGTCAAGCCCTTCTACATGGAGCCGGATCCGGCCGATTCGCGCGTGTGCCTGTCGTGCGATTGCCTCGCGCCGGAGGGCTACGGCGAGATCATCGGGGGCGGGCAGCGCATGGAGTCGCTCGACCTGCTGGCGCGCCGCATCGACGAGCACGGGCTGCCGCGCGAGGCGTTCCAGTGGTACCTCGACCTGCGCCGCTACGGCTCGGTGCCGCACGCCGGCTTCGGGATCGGCGTCGAGCGCACCCTGGCCTGGATCGCGGGGCTCGACCACGTGCGCGAGACCATCGCCTTCCCGCGCATGCTCTACCGCCTGCGTCCCTGAGGGCGGAGCCTGGCCTGGACTATTCATGGGCCCGCCGCCTACGACCGCGAGCTGCGCGCCATCCGCGGCGTCGTTCGACCGGCCGCGTCCTCGACGTGAGCGACACGGGACCCGCTTCGCGGGTGCCCCTCGCGGCCGGTCGAACTCCTTGCGGCTGACGCGCAGCTCGCAGTCTCGGCTGGCGGTTCATGAATCGTCCAGGCTAGCGCGCGCGGCGCATGATCAGGAGCTGTTGATCCCCCGCCGAGCCCCCGACCGCGTCTTCGACCCGATAGTGCGCGAGCAGCGAGTCGCGCTCGGCTCCGCTGCGGAACGGAGCCCCCGCCCCGGCGAACGCCGCGCCCTCGCGCAGCACTCCGCGCCGCACCACGAGCCACTCGGGACGCTCGCTCAATGCGATGTCCGCGTACCAGCCGGACCCGGCGCGGCGCCGCGCCGCGACGCGCGGGGTGACGAGCCCGATCTCGTCGATCACCCGCAGCGGCGCGGTGAAACCCACCAGGCCGATGGGCTCGAGCATCACCGTCTCCCCCGGGCGGGCGTGCCGGGCCAGGTAGCGGGCGGCGCCGCCGAAGTCCGAGGCCTCGTTGAAGGCGCGCCCCAGGTAGAGGGAGTAGCCGATGCTCCACATGCCGGGCACGAACAGCGCGAGCGCGACGTAGATCGCGGGGCCCCGCACGATGCGCGGCAGGCCGACCGCCGCCAGCGCGGCGAGACCTCCGAGCGGCACGACGAGGTACCAGTAGAAATACGCCACGCCGAGCACGCTGTATCCGAGCCAGACCACCAGGCACGCGGCGATCGCGAGGGCGAGCGGCGTGCGCCGCGCGCGCCACACGGCCAGCGCTCCGACCACGACCGCGGGCGCGAACACCACACTCATGACGAACAGGTGCACGCCTTCGAGGAGGGTGGGGGCGCGCCCCAACGCCACCGGCGAGAGCCAATCCCACCAGTGCCGCCCGGCCCAGGGTCCCGGCGTGCCGTAGAGGCTGGATTTGGCGATGACGCTCTGGGGCACGATGCCACCGAAGTAGGCCGCCAGCGCGATCAGGCCGACGACGGTGAGTGCTGCAGCCGTGACGCGCGCCCTCCACCCCGCGCCGAGCGCGAGCACCACCGCGGCGGCCAGGCCTTCCGGCCGCAGGAGGGCGAGGGCCGCCAGGGCGGGCCCCGCCAGCGGGCTTCGGCGCCCGGCCAGGACGGCGCCGAGCACGATCAGGCTCAGCATGCCCCCGTTCTCCATGCCCGACACCGCCACCGCTGCGAAGTAGGGCCACGCGGCGAAAAAGTAGGTGAAGCACCAGGCCGCGGCCGCCGAGGCGTGGCGCGCCAGCAGGGCACCCATCATCAGCAGCGTCACCAGGTCGCCGGCGAGGCTGGTGGCGCGGACCCAGGCCACGGGTTCTCCCGTCAGGCGGATGCCGAGGGCGCTCCACAGAGTCCACAGAGGCGAGGAGAAGCCGAAGACGTGCTCGCCCGGGTTGTAGACCAGACCGTGCCCGGCGGCGAAGTTCCGCGCGTAGCGAAAGGTGATGTACGCATCCTCGGAGGCGTTCGGCACCAGCGCCCACAGCGCGAGGCGCGTGACCAGCAACAGGAGCAGAGGGACGAGAAAGGGCCCGCGCGGATCGAGCACCTCGGCCAGCGGCGGAAGCAGCGGCGGGGGCGGCGCCGGAGCCGGCGGGCGAGGCGGGGAAGCGCCGCGGCGGCCGCCCTTGCTCACCGGGGCGCCGGGACCCGAAAACCGCGGGGCGCCGTGGCCCTGGACCATGGCGCCGCACCGCGAGCTGGCAGCGGGAGAGGCAAAGGGGGAGTCCGTTTACCCCAGCGAGAGGTATCCGATCGCACGCCAAACAGGGATGAGCAGCGCGGTGCTTTTGGACGCGAAAACCGGGGGGACTCCCCCAAGACACCGAAAGGCATGCGGCCGGATGTGCCGGAAACCGATCCGGATCTCGGAGCCTAGCCCCGGAGTTCTCCCGAGGCAAGTGGAGATTCTCGGAGTGGAGATGTCCGGAGATCTCCGGACGGCGCGGATTTCTTGACAGGTCCATGTCGCCTGACTAGTCTGGCGCGCTCTCGATTCGTCCGAGCGAGCTTCTCCGCCGTGCGAGCATCCAAAAGGGGCGGTCAGGAAGGCGAGCGGGTGGTTGACACGACTCGGTTCAAATACTTACACTTTGGGTACTTCGTTCACCCAGCGTGCGTGCGGGTCATGCTCGCCTCGTCGCTCCTGTTCTTAGGAGGCGTCGCGGTGACTCTGGGCGGCTGCGCTCCCAAGTCCGCCTCCGGCCCCACGGAAGACTCCCTGACCAGCGGGCGTATTCAGGTCGTATGCGAGACCGAGGCCCGTGGACTCATGGAGCGTGAGCAGTCGGCTTTCCAAGCCCTCTACCCTCAGGCCGTCATCGAGCTGCGAGTCGGGTCGTCGCGCCAGGCGATCAGTGACCTGTTCGGAGCGACGTGCGATCTCGCGGTCGTCGGGCGTGAGCTCGAACCGGAGGAGCGCGGCGCCGCCGTCAGAGGAGGGCTGCAACTGGAAGGCTATCGGTTCGCTCGCGACGCGATCGCCGTGATCGTGCATCCGCTCAATCCGCTCGAGAACATCGCGATCGACGATCTCCGCGGGATCTTCCGTGGCGAGATCTCGCGATGGTCGAGCCTCGGCGGTTCCGACCAGCCGATCGTGCCGGTGGTCCTGCCGCCGGGCTCGGGGATCTCCGAATCGCTCATTCGCCAGGTGCTGGGCAACGAGCCGCCGCTCGCGCGTGCGGCCCGCGTCGCGTCCGATTCGCTGGCCGTGGAGCGGGTGATCGAGGATCCGAACGCCATCGGGTACGTGTCTATGCCCTGGGCGAAGCGGGGCGCGAAGGTATTGCGGGTGGCGAGCCTCACCGGGTTGCCCTACTGGAACCCCGATCCCGAGACGGTGTACAAGGGAGACTACCCGCTGACCCGCTACTTCAACCTGTTCGTGCGGCCCGAGGGCGCAAAGCTGGCGAGCGGCTTCGTCACCTTCGTCACGAGCCGCGACGGCCAGGATCTCGTCCACCGGGCCGGCCTGGTGCCGACCGCCGTGCCGGTCCGCTTCGTGCGCCGCTCGCCGATGCTGGGCTCTCACCCGACGACCGGAGATCGGTCATCCACGCCATGAACGGACGCAGACGCATCATCGCCCGCATCGGGCCCGCCTTGCTTGTCGCGATCGTCCTCGCGGTGGTTCCGCCGGGGAGCGTGCGCGCGGACGACCTGAAGGACGGCCGCAACGCGCTCCTGGCCGGCCGCCTGGACGACGCCCAGGCGTCGTTCGAGAAGGCGGCGGCACAGGGCTCCGCCGAGGGACGCGCGGGCGTGGGCCAAGTGTGGCTCAAGCGGCGTCATTACGCGAGCGCGATGGAGGCCTTCCAGCAGGCCGCGAAGATGGACCCCAACCTCGCCATGGCCTATTACGGCCAGGCGGATGTGCTGCGACGCCAGGGCCAGTGCGATCGGGCGGTGGCGCTCTTCCGCAAGGCCACCGATCTCGACCGCAAGTTCCCCGAGGCCCAATTGGGGCTGGGTGAGTGCCTGGTCCAGATCAGACAGCACAGCCAGGCGGTCGACGCGCTCAACGAGGGGCTCAAGTGGGGGCCGAAGTGGCGGCCCAGGTTCCTGGTGGCGCTCGGGAACGCCGAAATGGCGCGCGATTCGCTGCGCGACGCGGGAATCTACTTCACGCGAGCCCGCGAGGAGGCTCCGGAGGACGCGGCTCCGCACCAGGCGTTGGGCAACTTCTACCTCAAGCGCGGGATTCCGGCCTTGGCCGTCCCCGAGTTCCAGTCGGCGCTGCGGGCGGACTCGACGGACGTCGAGTTGCACTACCAGCTGGGCCAGGCTCTTTACTTCGACAAGCGCTACACCGATGCCCTGCAGGAGTACCGCTGGGCGGTGAGCCGTGACCCCGAATTCGCGCCGGCCCAGCTCGCGCTCGGCAACCTGTTCTATCTCTCGGGTCCGGCCGACCCCAAGCGCTATGCCGAGGCCCGGGTGAACCTCGAGAAATACACCCAGCTCGAGCCGGGCGACGCGCGCGGATGGAGCCTGCTGGGGCGTACCCTCTACTTCCTGCGCATGCCCGAGGCCGCGATCGCGAGCTTGCAGCGGGCGGACTCGCTGGGCGACAAGAGCAAGGAAGCCTTCACCCTGCTCGGGCGCGCCTACGTGGAACAGCGCGAGTGGGACAAGGCGCTCCAGGCGTACGCGAAGGGCGAGCCCGACATCTCGGATCAGCTCAGGATCGGCCAGGTCTACGTGATCCGGGACCAGCCAGCGGCGGCGGAATCGCTTTACAACGGGATCATCGAGCGCAATCCCAGCTCGCGGGATGCCCGCTTCGCGCTCAACGAACTTGGAAAGATGAAGTTCCGGCTCCAGGACTATCCGGCCGCGGTGGAGCTGCTCAAGCGGCGGATCGCCCTTGACCCGGGCAACGGCGAGCCCTACTACTTTCTCGGCTTGGCATACAAGGAGCTCAAGCAGTATCCTGAAGCGCTCGAAGCGCTTCGCCAGGCGGCCGCGCTCGAGCCGGAGCGCGCGGACCGTCATTTCTGGGTCGGCATCCTGTACGCGCAGCTGGACTCGATCCCCCAGGCGCGGGCGGCCCTGGAACGGTCGGTGGAGATCGACTCGACCGGCGGCTTCGCGGCGGTCGCGCTGCGCCAGCTCGGCTTCTACTACTTGCTGGACAAACAGTATGACGAGGCGATCGAACTGTTGCAGAAGTCGTTGGAGATCAACGACAAGGATGTCCAGGCCTGGGTGTGGCTGGCGCAGGGGTACCAGAATTCGGGAAACCGCCGCAGGGCGATAGAGAATTACGACCGGGCGCTCCAATTGGACCCCCGGCAGCCCGATGCGCTGAGAGGGAAGAAGAGCCTCGAGGGAGGGGGACGATGAAACAGCGGCAGGTGGGGAACGTCGTCGTGGTCTCGCCGAAGGGTTATCTCACCGGCGGTGACGAGACCGACGACTTGGAGCAGTCGATCAAGGCCCTGAGCGAAGCCGGGAACAAGAACCTGGTCATCAACCTGGCCGAGACCCAGCACCTGAACTCCACCGCGCTGGGCGTCCTGATCTCGGCGCATTCGAACTACGTGCGCCGCGGCGGGCAGATGAAGCTGGCCTCGGTCGACAAGCGGATCGAGAACATCTTCGTCATCACCAAGCTGTCGCTGGTTTTCGACGTGTTTCCCAACGAGGAGCAGGCGATCGCCAGCTTCTCGGAGAAGGAGTCGGTCTAGCGCCCTCCGGGCCGTAGCCGGCGGGGAAAGCCCGCCCACACCCAGAAACCACCCGCCTGGCGACGGCCGGGACGACGCGAGCGGGTAGGGAGGAAAGCCACACTATGAGTCGTTTCATCGTACCCGTCGGATTCCTCGTCGCCGCAGTCATCTCGTTCGCGCTCTGGTACAACCTGCCGATGCTGGGCGAGTTCGGCCACCAGATGAGGGCGGGGGGGCCGCTGGTCGCGCTGCTGATCATGCTCGTCATTCTCCTGACCGCCTTCATCTTCGAGCGGATCTGGAGCCTGCGCAAGGCCCGCGGGCGCGGCTCGCTGCCCGACTTCCTCAACAGCGTGCGCAAGCGCCTGCACACCGGTGACGTCGACGGCGCGATCAAGGCCTGCGCCCAGCAACGCGGCTCGGCGGCCAACGTGATCCGGGCCGGACTCGAGCGTTACCAGCAGCTGCGAAGCGAGGGCGCAACCAAGGAGAAGATCGTGGCCGAGACGCAGGCGGCGATCCAGGAGGCCAACGGTCTCGAGGTGCCGCTCCTGGAGCGCAATCTCATCGCGCTGTCGACGATCGCCTCGATCGCGACCATGGTCGGTCTGCTGGGCACCACGATCGGCATGATCCGCTCCTTCGCGGCCCTCGGGCACACCGGCGCGGTGGACGCGAGCAAGCTGGCGGTCGGGATCTCCGAGGCCCTGGTCAACACCGCCGGCGGGCTGTTCGCGGCGATTGCGGGGATCGTGGCCTACAACGTGTTCGTGACGCGGGTGGACAATTTCAACTACATGATGGACGAGGCGTCGTACGAGGCGGTGCAGCTGCTGGCGGCTTCATCCGGCCCCGAGAAGCGGTAGGAGCGCTCCGTCATGCTCAAGAAAAAGCGTCGCATCGGCATCTCGATCGACATGACGCCGATGGTAGACATCGCCTTTCTGCTGCTGATCTTCTTCATGGCGACCACCCAGTTCAAGCCGCCGGAGAAGGACAAGATCACGCTGCCGGAGTCCAATTCCGAGGCCAAGTCTCCCGAGTCCGACATCATCACCATCGCGGTGACCAAGGTGCCGACCGTGCGGGTGGTCTACCGCCAACGCGGTGAGGAAATCAGCCGGGAGTTGCCGCCGGAGGCGGTACGGAACGACATGGGCACCGTGCTCAGCAACGCGCGGTCGGCCAACCCCCAGGCCCGTGTCCTCGTCAAGATGGACAAGGACGCGCCCTACGGGGTGATGGCCGACATGATGGGCGCGCTGCAGGAGGCGAAAGCCCCGCGGTTCAACGTCCAGACCGACCTCGAGGGGGCCGGCGGTCTCTTCAAGAAGACGGCCGCGGCCCAGCCGTGATGCCAGCCGCACGGGAGGTGACCGACCATGGGTGCCGTTGACACCCCACAACGCAGTTCCTCAGGTGGCAAGAAGGGCCGGGGGGGCCACCGTCCCAAGCATCGCGTCGGAATCCGTATCGACATGACGCCGATGGTGGACATCGCCTTCCTGCTGCTCATCTTCTTCATGGTGACCACGGTGTTCCGCACGCCGCAGGCGCTGGAAATCAACCTGCCACCGGACGAAAAGACCGAAATCGAGGTCGCCGAATCGAAGGTACTGAGCGTGCGGGTGCTCCCCGACGACCGCGTGTTCTATCGGCGCGGCAAGGATCCGTGGGCGCGCAGCGACGTCATCGGGCTCAAGGACGTGTTCAAGGGCTACAAGGGCAACAAGGATCTGGTGGTCGTGATCTCCATCGACCGTGAAGCGAAGTTCAACAACATGGTGGACATCATCGACGATTTGGATCTTGCGAGTCTGACTCGGTTTTCGCTGCGAACACTCAAGCCGGAAGAGAGGAAGGAGTTGGAGTCGCTGTGAGCGCTCCCAGCCTGTCGCTCTTCGAGTTCATGCCCTATGGGGCGCCCGAGCTCAAGGAGGTCGCCCGGAAGTACATGTTCCGGGCGGTCGTCGTGGGCAGCGTGCTCTGGACCCTGCTGTTCCTGCTCTCGCTCGGCACCAGCGCGCTGCTCAGCCACAGCACCAAGGAAGTGAGCGTGATCGTGGTGCCGTATCGCGAGCTGGCGGCCCCGCCTCCGCTGACCCAGAACACCCCGCCGCCGCAGGTGGCGATCGCGCAGCCGGTGGCGCCGCCCTCGGTGGGCGTCGCGGTCCCGGTCCCCGACGCCGAAGCGGCGCCCGAGCAGACCATCGCGTCCCAGGAAGAAATCGCCGCCATCACGCCCGGAGTCTCGACCGAGGGCAAGGGCGAGATCGTGGTCCAGCCGCCGTCGGAGGACGAGCTGCCGGCGTTCGGCCAGTACGTGTACGTCGAAGAGCTGCCCGAGGCCGTGACCAAGGTGCAGCCGCTCTATCCGGACATCGCCCGCGAGGCCAACGTGGACGGCACGGTGATGGTCCAGGCCCTGGTGGGCAAGGACGGGAAGGTGAAGGACACCCGCGTGGTCAAGTCCATTGCCATGCTCGATGCCGCCGCCGTGGCCGCGGTCAAGCAGTGGGTGTTCAAGCCCGCGCTCTCGAACAACAAGCCGGTGGCGGTGTGGGTCGCCGTCCCGGTGCGCTTCAGCCTGCACTGATCCGGCTCCCCGCGCCCGCGCCGGCCCACTCCCGGGCTCGCGCGGGCGCCGGCATGAGCGGTTGCAAGGGGTTCGGCCGTCGGTCGCGGCCCGGCGAGGATCTGGCGCCCCGCGCTCCCGGGGGTTCTCCGCCGTGGCGATCCCGTGCCGGAGCCCTGACGGCCGTGCGCGGGCCGCCGCGCCCGGGGATGGTTTTCCCGCGCCGGTAGCGGGGCGATTGACCCTCCCCGCCGGAGTCCCTACTCTTCGGCGGTGAGTGTGATTCCGGGTCTTCCCCTACTCAGGAGTCGTTCATGAGCGATCCCAGCGAGGGCGTCCCCGAGGCTTCCGGCGCCGCTGTCGAAGACGGAATGTCGTTGCTGCAGCGCACGGTCGCGGTCTTCGCCCGCCCCGCCTCGGCCTGGACGGGCCTGCGCGAGCGAGCCCAGTGGTGGTTCCCACTGCTGGTGGTCGTGCTCGTCACCGCCGTGGGATGGGCGCTTTCCTACAAGCACATCCTGCTCCCGACGATGGTCGAGGCGTGGCAGCGCAACGTGGATTCGGGCCAGATGCCGGCGGCGCAGCTCGACAGCCTGGAGCAGTTCTTCGAGGGCCCTGCCGGTCTCGGCATCATCGTCGGACAACAGGTCATCCTGCTGCCGATCTTCACCCTGGTGGTCGCCCTCGCCGTGTGGTTCGGCGTGGGCTTCGTGCTGGGCACGAACCTGCGCTACCGCCTTGCGCTCGAAATCGCGGCCTGGTCGAGCCTCATCAGCCTGCCGGGGTTCCTTCTCACCCTGGCGTTGGGATGGGTGAAGGGAAGTCTGCAGGGGGTGCACATCGGCTTCGGCATCCTGTTGCCGATCACCGAAACCCCCACGAAGCTGCTCACCGCCCTCGGCGTGGTGCTCGACGCCTTGGGGCCGCTGTCCATCTGGTACCTGGTCGTCGGGATCATCGGCGCATCGGAGCTCTCGGGCGCGGCGCGCAAGTCGACCGCCTGGGTGTTGGGCGGACTCTACCTGGTGCTGGTGCTGCTTTCGGCCGCGCTCGCGGCGCTGTTCTCGCCCGCCGCATGAGCGGCAGGCTGAAACCCCGAGTCTTGAACCCACGTAGGATAACGCACGTCCGGGGAGTCCACCCCGGGCGAGCGGGGGAGGAACGGAATGACGAGGATCGGGCCTAGGATCGCCGGGGCAACGCTCGCGGCGATCATGTCGCTCGTGTGGGGGGCCGCCCACGCCCAGACCCTCACCGTGGATCGGGCGGTGGAGCTGGCGCTCCGGAACAGCACCGAAGCGCGCAACGCCGAGGCGGGTCTGGATGACGCTCGCGGCGGACTTTACGGGGCCTACTCGGGGGTGCTGCCGAGCCTCTCCGGCACCGCTTCGCGCGGCGGCAACTGGCAGAAGAAGAACGCCGGTACCCAGGTGTTCGGAACCGTGGTGTTCCCGACGGACCGCAGCGATCAGGAGACGTTCTCGACGCGACCGTCCCTGAGCGCCAGTTGGTCGGTCCTCAATCTGTCCTCGCTGTCGGGGCTGTCCGCCGCGCGTACCGCGCTCAAGGCGGCCAAGCTCAGCCGCGACGCTTCCCGCAACGACATCGTGTTCAACACCCGCCAGCAGTTCTACGAAGTGGTCAAGTCGATCAAGCTCGCCGAGGTCTCGAGCGGCGCGCTGCGCCTGTCGCGCGACGACGAGCGCCGGGTGCGGGCGCTGTTCGAGGTGGGGTCGGTGTCACGGGCCGACCTGCTCAAGGCGCAGGTCGCCACCGCGCAAAGCGAGCTCGACTCGCTCACCAGCTACCAGAACGTCACCGTGCAGCGCATCGTCCTCGCCACCGTCCTCGGCATCGCCGAGACCGAGATGGGACAAGTGGACACGGTCCTGACCACCGAGGCGCAGGACTACGACGAGAGCGAACTGTTGGCGGAGGCGGAGCGCAATCGGCCCGATCTCAAGGCCGCCGAGGCTCAGTTGAGCTCCGCCAAGGCGAACGTGCAGGCCGCGGCCTGGCAGCGCTTTCCGTACCTGACGCTCTCGGCCGGCGCGACGTATCAGCCCACCACCAGTTTCAAGGTGACGACCTATGACACTAACGGGGTCGCGCTACCGAGCCCGCTCGAGACCAGCGGGCGCAACGAGAGCGATCTCTGGTACAGCGCCTCGATCGCGCTCAACTGGAACATCTTCGACGGCCTGGCCACCGACGGCCGCATCGCCGGGGCCCGCGCCCAGCGCATTCGCGCCGAGGCCGCGTACGATCGGCTGCGCCGCAACCTGGAGAGCGGGGTGCGTCAGACCCTGCTGACCTACCGCCAGACGATCGAGAGCCAGCGGGTCGCGGCGCGGGCCCTCGCCTTCGCCACCGAGAACCTCAAGCTCACCCAGCAGAAGTACAACGTCGGGTCGTCCACGATCCTCGACCTGATCGATGCCCAGGTGCAGCTCCAGCGCGCGCAGAGCGACGCGGTGACCGCGCTGGCGAGCATCCGCGTGGCCGAGGCGGCGATCGAGCGGGTACGGGGCGGGCGGTGAGCTCCATGAACGCGAGGCGGCCATGAAGAACCGCAAGTGGATCTGGATCGGGCTCGCGGCGGTGTTCGTCATCCTGCTGGTCGGTGTCACCGTGGCACGCCGCGGCGCGGGCAACACCGTCGCGGTCCAGCTCGCCCTCGTCCGCCAGGAGGACGTCACGTCGCGGGTGCGCGCCCCGGGCAGGATCGAGCCGCGCACGCAGGTCAAGATCAGCGCCGACATCCCGGGCAAGGTCGTTCGCCTGCTGGTCAAGGAGGGGGACGCGGTGCGCAAGGGGCAGCTCATGCTGCAGATCGACGACACGCAGTACCGCAGCGCCCACGCGCAGTCCCAGGCGGCGGCGGCCACCGCGCGCGCCCGTCTGCGCGAGGCGGAGGCCTCGCTCAAGGTGGTGGAGGCCAACTACGAGCGGCAGCGGCAGCTGTTCGGGGACAAGCTCCTGTCGCAAGCCGAGTGGGATCAGGCCACCAGCACCCACGAATCGGCCCGGGTGGCGGTGGTCACCGCGCGCGAGGAGGTCTCGCGGTCCGACGCCTCCCTCAGGGCGGCCGCCGACAACCTGTCCAAGACCCGCTTCGAGGCGCCGTTCGACGGCATCGTGAGCGCGCTCAACGTCGAGCAGGGCGAGATCGTCATCACCGGAACGATGAACAACCCCGGCACGCAGATCCTGGTGGTCTCGGATCTCTCGCGCATGCTGGTCCGTGCCGACGTGGACGAGACCGACGTCGTGGACATGCGGCTGGGACAGAAGGCCAAGATCACGGTGGACGCGCTCCCCGACACCTCGTTCCCCGGAACCGTCACCGAGATCGGCAACACGGCGAAGCGCAGCGGCACCTCCTCGGTGGAAGGTCAGACCAATTTCGAGGTCAAGGTGGTGTTCGACGCCAAGGTTCCGGCGATCCGGCCCGGCATGACCGCCGACGTCGAGATCGAAACCGCGAGCCACCCCAACACCCTGGCGGTGCCGATCCAGGCGGTGGTGGTCCGCACCGAGCGCGAGCTCGAGCGCGCGAGCCGCAAGGACCGTGCGCCGCGCAAGGGGACGCGGAGCGCGGCGGCCGCCGCCGAGGACGACACCACCGGCCGCAAGGACAAGGAGATCACCGGGGTCTTCATCGTGCGTGACGGCGCTGCGACTTTCGTGCCGGTGCGCACCGGAATCGCGAGCGAGACCATGAGCGAGGTCTTCGGTGATCTCAAGAAGGGCGAGAGCATCGTCTCCGGCCCCTACAAGAAGCTCCGCGAGCTCAAGCCCGGGACCAAGGTCAAGGCCGAATCCGCTGCCGCGGGCGGGAAGAAGTAGCCGGACATGCTCATCCACATGCGCGACTTGCATCGCGTCTACGAGCTGGGAGCCGAAAAGGTCCACGCGCTGGCGGGCGTCGACCTCGACATCGAGCGGAACGAGTACGTGGCGATCATGGGCCCCTCGGGGTCGGGAAAGTCGACGCTGATGAACATCATCGGCTGTCTCGACACCCCGACCCGCGGGTCGTACGTGCTCAAGGAACAGGAGATCGGCACGCTCTCCGACGACGAGCTGGCGCGGATTCGCAACCAGGAGATCGGCTTCGTGTTCCAGACGTTCAACCTCCTCGCGCGCGCCGATGCCCTCCACAACGTCGAGCTGCCGCTGGTCTACGCCGGGATCCGGCACGAGGAGCGCCGGCGGCGGGCACGCGAGGCGCTCGAGTTGGTGGGACTCGGCGATCGCATGAAGCACCGGCCCAACGAGCTGTCGGGCGGCCAGCGCCAGCGCGTGGCGATCGCCCGGGCCCTGGTCAACAAGCCGAGCATCATCCTCGCCGACGAGCCCACCGGCAACCTGGACACGGCCACCGGTGAGGACATCATGGCGTCGTTCGAGCGCATCTGGCAGCAGGGCAATACCGTGATCCTGGTGACGCACGAGGCGGACATCGCGAAGCACGCCCACCGCGCGGTGCGCATGCGTGACGGTCGGATCGAGAGCGACGTCCGCACGCCGATCACGACCGCCGCGCGGCCGTGATCCCTGGCGAGGCCGCCGGCTCGGCCGGCGCGGGGCGGCCAGGCGGCGCAGGGCCGGCCGCCGCGAGCCCGGTGGCGCGGCTCGATGGGGGCAGTGCGCGCCGCCGCGGGATCGGGGCGCCGCGTGACGGGTAGGCGGTCATGAACGTTCGTGAAAGTGTCGGCATCGCCCTGCAGGCGCTTCGCGCCAACAAGCTGCGGTCGACGCTCACCCTGCTCGGCGTGATCATCGGGGTCGCCTCGGTGATCGCCGTGGTCTCGCTGGTCCAGGGACTCAATCAGTACGTCACGAACCAGCTGACGGCTTCCGGCTCGAATGTGTTCAGCATCGACAAGTACGGCATCGTGTTCGACAACGATACGTTCCGTGAACGTGGCAAGCGCCGCGATCTCAGCTCCGAGGATGCCGCGGCGATCGCGCGCTCCGGCGCGCACGTCGAGGCCGCGGTGGCGCAGCTCACCGCCGGCGCCACGGTGCGGCGGCGCTCGCGGTCCCTCCAGCGCGTCACGGTGCGCGGCGTCGAACCCGACTACATGCTGGTAAACGACCTGCCGATCGGCCACGGCCGGCCGATCGGCGAAGCGGACGAGCGCGGCCGTGCCGCGGTCTGCGTGCTCGGGGCGGAAGTCGCTGAGCAGATGTTCCAGAGCCTGGATCCCGTCGGCGGGGAAGTGCGAGTGGGAAGCCTGAAGATGGTGGTGGTCGGGGTCGGCGAGCGCAAGGGATCGGCATTCGGCGCGAGCCAGGACCTCTACGTGCTGGTGCCGTTCTCCATCTTCGAGCAGATGTACGGCCGCAATCGGAGCGTCGAGATCAACGTTCGCAGCCGCGGGCAGGAGAGCTTCAACCAGGCCCAGGACGAGGCGCGGGCGATCCTGCGCGCGAAGCGGCACGTGCGCCCGGGCGAGCCCGACGACTTCGAGATCGTCACACCCGACATGGTGCTCGACCTGTGGAAGAACCTCTCGGGCGCGATCTTCATCGTCATCATCGGAGTCTCGGCCATCTCGCTGGTCGTGGGTGGGATCGTCATCATGAACATCATGCTGGTGTCGGTGACCGAGCGCACGCGAGAGATCGGGGTGCGCAAGGCGCTCGGGGCCCGGCGCCGTGACATCCGGACCCAGTTCCTGATCGAGGCGATCACCCTTTCCGCCGTCGGCGGGCTCATCGGGCTGGCGCTGGGCGGTTTCATCGCCTTGGTCCTGGGGCTGCTCACGCCGCTGCCGGTCTACGTCAGTCCGGAGGCGGTCGCGCTCGGGTTGGTGTCCTCGAGCCTGGTCGGGATCTTCTTCGGAGCGTATCCCGCGGTGCGTGCGGCGCGGCAGGATCCGATCGAGGCCTTGCGCTACGAATGAGACCCGCCCCGCCGTTGTTGCGCCTGGTCGGCAGCATCTTCGCCATGTCGGGGGGATCCCTGCGGGCGCATCGCATGCGCTCGTTGCTCACCACGCTTGGAGTGGTCGTCGGGGTGGCGACGGTGGTGGCGATGGCGAGCATCATCGAGGGCTTCAATCAGACGGTGAAGACCTCGATCTCCTCTTTCGGCTCGCACGTCATCTACATCCGCAAGTTCAGGCCGGGGTTCTACGTCGGCGGATTCCCCGATAGCCTGCGCCACCGCCACGCCTTCATCCCCGAGGATGCCGAGGCGATCCGGCGGCTGTGCCCGGACGTGGCCGAGGTCGCGATCATTGCCTTCACCGAGGGCGCCACCGTCCAATACCGCGGCCGCAGCTCCAGCGGGCTCCAGGTCATCGGCTCGGACCCGCAGATCCAGGTGGTCAACGTCTACGATCCCGGGATCGGGCGCTTCATCACGAGCGAGGAGGTGCAGCACCGCAGCCAGGTCATCGTGATCGGCCGCGACATCCGTGACGCCCTGTTCGTGCGCGGGGAAAACCCGATCGGCCGCATGGTGCACCTCAACGGCATCCCGTTCCGGGTGATCGGCGAGCTGGAACCGAAGGGCCGGAGTCTGTTCGGCAACCCCGACGAGCTGGTCACGATTCCCTACACCACGCTCGACAAGTACTTCCCGCCGCCCGATAACGCGCCCTTCTACGTTCCCGCGCGGGGCGAGTGCTACCTCAACGCCGTGGCGGTCTCGCCCGAGCGCAACGGGGCCGCGGTGGACCAGATCATCGAGGTGCTGCGCCGCCGGCGCGGCCTTCGCGCCGGCGCCCCCAGCAACTTCGAGGTGTTCACCGAAGACGCGCTCGCGGATCTCTACAATCAGCTCACCGGCGCCACCTACATGGTGATGATCCTCATCTCCTCGATCGCGCTGCTGGTCGGGGGCATCGGGGTGATGAACATCATGCTGGTGGCGGTCACCGAGCGCACGCGCGAGATCGGGCTGCGCAAGGCGGTGGGCGCCCGGCGGGTGACGGTGTTGCTGCAATTCCTGATCGAGGCGGCCGCCCTGACCGGGATCGGGGGTCTGATCGGCATCGGCCTCGGGGCGGGTGTGGCCCAGCTCGTCCGGGTCTTGAGCAAGCTGCCCGCCCACACGCCGCTGTGGGCCGTGATCGTGGCGTTCTTCTTCTCGGTGGGTGTCGGGTTGTTCTTCGGGCTCTACCCGGCGGTGCGCGCCTCGCGCCTCGACCCGGTGGAGGCGCTGCGCTGGGAGTAGCGCGGCCGCCGATCGCGATCCGCGGCGACGGTGCCGACCCCGATTCGCGACCTGCTATAGTCACCTGCCGATGGCGACGCATACCGAGACCCTGAAGCGCCCGCTCCGCCCCGACCCGCAGGCCGCGGCCTCGCCGCGCGGCCTGTCCGACATCGTCATCCGCGGGGCGCGCGAGCACAATCTGCAGAACCTCACGCTGCGGCTGCCGCGCCAGAGCCTGATCGTGATCACCGGAGTCTCGGGCTCCGGCAAGTCGTCGCTCGCGTTCGACACGCTCTACGCGGAAGGTCAGCGCCGTTACGTCGAGTCGCTGTCGGCCTACGCGCGCCAGTTCCTCGGCCAGATGGAAAAGCCCGAGGTCGACGCGATCGAGGGCCTGTCGCCGGCGATCGCGATCGAGCAGCGCGGCGCGGGCTCCAATCCCCGGTCCACGGTGGCGACGATCACGGAGATCTACGACTACCTGCGCCTGCTGTTCGCGCGCCTCGGCGAGCAGTACTGCCCGAATTGCGGCAGCCGGATGGCGCGCCAGAGCGTCCAGGAGATGGTGGACCTGTTGACCGCGCGCTACCCCGGATCCAGACTGGTCCTGCTCGCCCCGATGGTGCGCGGGCGCAAGGGCGAGTATCGCAAGGAGTTCGAGGCGCTGCGCCGCCAGGGCTACCTGCGCGCCCGGGTGGACGGCGCCTGGATCGAGCTCGACGACCCGCCTCGGCTGTCGCGGCAGAAGCGTCACGACATCGAGGTCGTCGTGGACCGGCTGACGGTCGAGGACGCCTCGCGCGCGCGGCTGGCGGAGTCGGTCGAGACCGCGCTCAATCTCGCCGATGGACTGGTCATCGCCTCGCGCGAGGGCGAGGCGGATCTGCCGCTGAGCCGGGGCGCCGCGTGCGGCCAGTGCGGCACCAGCGTCGAGCAGCTCGAGCCGCGCAGCTTCTCGTTCAACTCGCCCTACGGCGCCTGCCGGACCTGCGACGGCATCGGCACCCGTCTGGAGGTCGACCCGGGGCGCGTGGTGCCCGATCCCTCGAAGAGCATCGGCGAGGGGGCGGTGGCGGCGTGGGGCGATGCCGGCGGCACCTGGGTGGGCGGCACGCTCAAGGCGCTGGCGAAGAAGTTCGACTTCTCGCTCGGCACGCCCTGGAAGCGGCTCCCGGCCCGGATCCAGCGGCTCATCCTCCACGGCTCGGGCGACCAGGAAGTGCGCTTCGAGTTCCGCACCGCCAAGGGCTCGGCCTTCATTCATCGCTCGACCTTCGAAGGGGTGATCCCGAACCTCCAGCGCCGCTACCGCCAGACCGGGAGCGACGGCGTGCGGCGCTGGATCGCCAGCCTCATGAATCCGACCCCGTGTCCGGATTGCGGAGGCCGGCGGCTGCGGGCCGAGAGCCTGGCGGTCCGGATCGCCGGCGAGAACATCTCCGGGTGGACGGCGCGCTCGGTGGCCGCCGCGCGCACCGCGCTGGCCGCGCTGCGCTTCGCGGGGTCGCAGGCGACGATCGCGGCTCCCATTCTCAAGGAGATCGCGGGCCGCCTGGCTTTCCTCGAGGACGTGGGTCTCGGCTACCTCACGCTCGACCGGCCGGCCGCGTCGCTGGCCGGCGGGGAGGCGCAGCGCATCCGACTGGCCACCCAGATCGGCTCCCAGCTCACCGGCGTGCTCTACATCCTGGACGAGCCGTCGATCGGGCTTCACCACCGTGACAACCGCCGGCTGCTCGACACGCTGCGCACGCTGCGCGACCTCGGCAACACGGTGGTGGTGGTCGAGCACGACCGCGACACCATGGACGCCGCGGACTATCTCGTCGACCTCGGCCCGGGGGCGGGCCGGCACGGCGGACGCCTGGTCGCCGCGGGCCTTCCCGAGGAGGTGCGGAATCACGCCGACTCGCTCACCGGCGCCTACCTCCGCGGGGATCGCGAGATCCCGGTGCCGCGGAAGCGCCGCTCGGGCAACGGGCGCGCGCTGGAGGTCCTGGGGGCGCGCGCGCACAACCTGCGTGATCTGGACGTGGCCATTCCGCTCGGCGCCCTGGTCTGCGTCACGGGGGTCTCCGGTTCGGGCAAGAGCACGCTGGTGAACGACATCCTGCGTGCCGCGCTGGAGCGCCACTTCGGCGGCGCTGGACCGCTGCCCGGTCCGCACCGTGGGCTGCGCGGGGTCGATCAGGTGGACAAGGTGGTGGCGATCGACCAGAGTCCGATCGGCCGCACCCCGCGCTCGAACCCCGCCACCTATACCGGCACGTTCTCGTTCGTCCGCGACCTGTTCGCGCAGCTCCCGGAGGCCAAGGCGCGCGGTTACGGGCCGGGCCGCTTCTCGTTCAACGTCAAGGGGGGGCGCTGCGAGACCTGTCAGGGCGATGGCCTGCGCAAGATCGAGATGCACTTCCTGCCCGACGTCTTCGTGCGCTGCGACCTGTGCCACGGCCGCCGCTACAACCGCGAGACGCTCGAGGTGATGTACCGCGGCCGGTCGATCGCCGACGTGCTCGACCTGACGGTCGAGGAGGCGCTCGAGTTCCTGGGCGCGGTGCCGCCGATCCGCCGCAAGCTCGAGACCCTGAAGGGCGTCGGGCTCGGCTACATCCACCTCGGACAGGCGGCGACCACGCTCTCCGGCGGCGAGGCCCAGCGGGTCAAGCTGGCGACCGAACTTTCCCGCGTCGCGACCGGGCGGACGTTGTACATTCTCGACGAGCCCACCACCGGACTGCATTTCGAGGACGTCCGCGTGCTGCTCGACGTGCTGCAGGCCCTCGTGGACCGCGGCAACACGGTCGCGGTCATCGAGCACAATCTCGACGTCATCAAGTGTGCCGACTGGCTGATCGACCTCGGACCCGAGGGCGGCGACGGCGGCGGGGCGCTGGTGGCGGCCGGGACCCCCGAGGCGGTGGCGCGCGTCCGGGGATCGCACACCGGGGACGCCTTGCGCCAGGTCCTACCATGAACCCGACGACTCCCACACCCGCCGCGACACCCGAGACCGGCGCGGCGCCGCGGGCCACCACGATGAAGGCGGTGGTCAAGGCGCAGTCCGGTCCCGGCGTGGAGATTCACGAGGTGCCGGTGCCGACTCCGGGCCCCGGAGAGATCCTGCTGCGCGTGCTGCGCGCCGGGGTGTGCGGCACCGACCTCCACATCTTCGAGTGGGACCGCTGGTCCCAGAATCGCGTCCGCCCGCCCGTCACCCTCGGCCACGAGTTCGTGGGCGAGGTGGTGGGGCTCGGCGCCGGGGTCAGCGAGTTCAAACCCGGCGAGCGCGTCTCGTGCGAGAGCCACATCATCTGCGAACATTGCACCGCCTGCCGCACGGGCGGCGGGCACGTCTGCGAGAACACCAGGATCCTCGGCGTGGACGTCAACGGCGGCTTCGCCGAATACGTGAAGGTGCCCTCCGCCAACGCCTGGCGGGCGCCCGCGAACGTTCCGCTCGAGGTGCAGGGGGTCATGGAGCCGCTGGGCAACGCGGTCCACACGGCGTTCGCCGGCCCGCTGTCCGCGTGCCGCATCGCCGTCACCGGGTGCGGGCCGATCGGCCTGTTCGCGATCGGCGTCGCCCGCGCGGCCGGCGCTTGCCAGGTGATCGCCAGCGACGTCTCGCCCTATCGGCTCGACCTGGCCCGGCGGATGATGGCCGATGCGGTGATCGACGCATCCAAGGAGAGCTTCGTCGAGCGCGTGATGGAACTGACCGAGGGACGCGGACTCGACGGGGTGCTCGAGATGTCGGGAAGTCCGCAGGCGATCCGCGACGGTCTCGCCGCGCTGCGCAACGGCGGCCGGCTCTCGCAGCTCGGCCTGCCGCGCGAGAGCTTCGATCTCGACTGGAACCGCCTGCTCATCTTCAAGGGCGTCACGCTCCATGGGATCATCGGCCGGCGCATGTACGAGACCTGGTACCAGATGGACAATCTGCTGCGCAGCGGTCGGCTCGATATCCGACCCGCGATCACGCACGTGATGCCGATGGGGAAGATCGACGAAGCGATCGCGCAGTTGCGATCCGGCAACGCCGGAAAGGTGGTGTTGATCCCGTGGGGACAGAGCGCGTGACGCGGGAAGGGAGACCATGGACCAGAGCCTGAAGTCGCAACTCGAGGCCGAGCTCACGCAGATCCGCGAGTCCGGCCTGTGGAAGGACGAGCGCATCCTCGCCTCGCCCCAGGGCCCGGAGGTGACGCTCGCCGACGGCCGCAGGGTGCTGATCTTCTGCGCCAACAACTACCTCGGTCTCTCGAGTCACCCGGCGGTGATCGAGGCCGCGCGCCGCGCGCTCGATTCGCGGGGCTACGGGCTCTCCTCGGTGCGCTTCATCTGCGGCACCCAGGACCTCCACAAGACCCTCGAGCGCCGGATCGCGGAGTTCCTCGGCACGGAGGACACCATCCTGTACGCGGCGTGCTTCGACGCCAACGGTGGCGTGTTCGAGCCGCTCCTGGACGAGCGCGACGCGATCATCTCGGACGCCCTCAACCATGCCTCGATCATCGACGGGGTGCGGCTGTGCAAGGCCCAGCGCTGGCGGTTCGAGCACGCCGACATGACGGACCTCGAGCGCTGCCTGAGCGAGGCCCGGTCCAAGGGCTGCCGGCGGGTGATGGTGGCGACCGACGGCGTGTTCAGCATGGACGGCCACGTCGCCGACCTTGGCCGCATCTGCGATCTCGCCGACCGCCACCGCGCGCTGGTGATGGTGGACGACTGCCACGCGACCGGGTTCGTCGGGCCCACCGGACGGGGGAGCGCCGAGCAGGCGGGCGTCAGCGGCCGTGTCGATGTCATCACCGGCACCCTGGGCAAGGCGCTCGGGGGCGCGCTCGGTGGTTTCACCTCGGGGCGGCGCGAGATCATCGCCCTGCTGCGCCAGCGCTCCCGACCCTACCTGTTCTCCAACGCGCTGCCCCCGGCGGTGGTGGGGGCCTCGATCGCGGTGCTCGATCTTCTGTCGCACACCAGCGAGCTACGCGAGCGGTTGACCGCCAACACCCGGCGCTTCCGCGAAGCGATGACCGCCGCGGGCTTCGACATCACGCCCGGATCGCACCCGATCGTGCCGATCATGCTCTACGACGAGAAGCTCGCCCACGACATGGCGCGCCGGCTGCTCGACGAGGGCATCTACGTCATTGGCTTCTCCTTCCCGGTGGTGCCCAAGGGCAAGGCGCGCATTCGCGTGCAGCTCTCGGCCGCGCACGAGCCGCATCATGTGGACCGGGCGGTCGAGGCCTTCACCCGGGTCGGACAGGATCTCGGCGTGCTCAGGGACGCCGGCCGCGGGCAAACACCCGTCAAGCGCGGCTGATCTACCCGACGGGGGGGCGCCGTCGGGGAGAGGTGCGTTCGCGTCGTTCCTCTGCGATCCAGAGGGAGACCGGGCGCCCGCGGCCCACCGTTCCCGTGCGGTCCCGCTTCCTTGATTCTGACGCCGGGTTTCGTTAACGTGCGTCCGCTTCAGGCCTTGGAGTCGATCCGTGCCACCTCAGACGACCCTCAAGCGAACCCCTTTTCATTCCTACCATCGCGCCGGCGGCGGCAAGCTGATCGAGTTCGCCGGCTTCGAGATGCCGGTGCGCTACACGGGCGATGTGGAAGAGCACCTGCGCGTGCGGCGCGGAGTGGGCCTGTTCGACATCTCGCACATGGGCGAATTCGACGTCCGCGGCCCGGGGGCGGTCGAATTCCTCGATTCGATGGTCACCAACCACGTCGCCGCCGTGGAGATCGGACAGGCCCTGTACACGCCCATGTGCCGGCCGGACGGCGGCATCGTTGACGACCTGCTGATTTATCGTTCCGACGATCACTTCATGTTGGTCGTGAACGCTTCGAACATCGCGAAGGACTTCCAGTGGCTGCGGGAACATTGTCCGCCGGAGATCCGCCTGACGGACCGCTCCGATGCCACCGCGCTGCTGGCGGTGCAGGGGCCCAGGGCCCCTGACGTGCTGCGCGGCCACGTTCCGGACCAGGCGCTCGAATTGGCCTCCTACCGGTTTCTCCACGGCCCGCTCTTCGGGGCTCCGGCCCTGATCTCGCGCACCGGCTACACCGGGGAGGACGGGTTCGAGCTCTACTTCGATCCCGCGCACGCGGCGGTGGTGTGGGAGGGGTTGGTGCGAGCCGGCGGCTCCGCGGGGCTCCAACCGGTCGGGCTGGGGGCCCGCGACACCCTCCGCCTCGAGATGGCCTACATGCTCTACGGCCACGACATCGACGAATCGACCACGCCCCTCGAGGCGGGTCTGGGTTGGACGGTGAAGCTCGAGAAGGGGGATTTCATCGGAAGGGACGCCCTGGTGAGGCAGAAGCAGCAGGGCCCGACGCGCAAGCTCGTCGGTCTCGAGGTCGAGGGCCGCCGCGTCCTCAGGCATGGCATGATCGCCGAGGTCGAAGGGCGTTCGATGGGACGGGTGACCAGCGGCAGCTTCAGCCCCAGCCTCGGGCGTCCGATCGGCATGGCGTACGTCGAAAGTAGCCTCGCCCGGGTCGGTCGTGCGCTGGTGGTGCGGTCGGGAGCGAGGGCGTTCCCCGCGACCGTCGTCAAGCGTCCGTTCTACACCCAGGGCTCGAAGCGCAGCTGATCCCCACAAGGAGGATGCCTTGGTCTACCCCGATGACGTTCGCTACACCGCCGAGCACGAGTGGGCCCGCCTCGAAGGCGGGGTCGTGACCGTGGGCATCACCAGCTACGCCACCGACCAGTTGGGAGACGTCGTGTTCGTCGAGCTTCCCGAGGTGGGACGCAAGGTCGAGGCGGCGAAGACGTTCGGCGTCGTCGAGGCGGTCAAGACGGTGAGCGATCTCTTTGCTCCGCTCGGCGGCGAGGTGGTCGAGGTCAACACCGCCCTGGCGGACAATCCCGCGCTCGTCAATCAGGAGCCCTTCGGCGAAGGCTGGATGATCCGCCTGCGGCCCACCGTGCCCGCCGACTACCAGAAGCTGCTCTCGAGCGTGGACTACGAGCGGCTGGTCGAGGCACAGCACGCATGAGCTACGTCGGGCGCACCGTGGAGGAAGAGCGGCGGATGTTGGAAGCGATCGGGGTGGATCGCTTCGAGGATCTGCTGGCGGCCATCCCGCGGGAGGTGCTCCTCGAGCAGCCTCCTCCGATCGAGGGACCGCTGTCCGAGATCGAGATCCGTCGGCGCTTCGGGCGCCTCGCGCGCTCCAACGACGCGGACCACTCGGTCTCGTTCCTCGGCGGCGGCGTCTACGATCACTACATCCCGGCCGCGGTCAACGCGCTCGCGATGCGCTCGGAGTTCGCGACGGCCTACACCCCCTACCAGGCCGAGGTCGCCCAGGGCACGCTGACCGCGATCTTCGAGTTTCAGAGCATGGTGGCGGAGCTCACCGGCATGGAGGTGGCGAACGCGTCGCTCTACGACGGGGCGACGGCGGCGGTCGAAGCGGCGCTGTTGTCGCGCGCCCACACCGGTCGCCGGCGCGTGGTCGTGGCGGGCGCGTTCCATCCCCACACCATCGAGGTGCTCCGCACCTACCTCGACCCCGGGGATCTCACCGTGGTCGCCGACCGCGGCGGTCAGTGCGCGCCCGAGGACCTGAAGCCCGCGCTCGGCCCCGAAGTCGCCTGCGTGCTCTATCAGCACCCGAATTTCTTCGGCCTGATCGAAACCCCGCATGCGATGCACACGCTGGCGCACGAGGCGGGTGCGCTGGCCGTGGCGTGCTGCGATCCGATCGCGTTGGCGCTGCTCGAGCCGCCGGGTACCAGCGGCGCGGACATCGTCGTCGGGGAGGGCCAGAGCCTCGGCAACCCGCCCTCCTTCGGTGGACCGATGCTCGGCTTCTTCGCCTGCCGCCAGGCGCTGGTGCGCAGGATGCCGGGGCGACTCGCCGCCCAGACCGTGGACCGCCAGGGCCGCCGTGGCTTCGTGCTGACCCTCCAGACCCGCGAGCAGCACATCCGGCGGGAGAAGGCGACGTCCAACATCTGCACCAACCAGGGTCTGATCGCGCTGCGCGCGACGATCTACCTCGCGCTCATGGGCCGCGAAGGCCTGCGCGAGGTCGCGGCACTGTGCGTCCGCAAGTCGCACCATGCGGCCGAGCGGGCCGCGGCGCTGGCCGGCTACCGGCTGGTCCATGGCGGGCCGTTCTTCCGCGAGTTCGTGCTCGAGTGTCCGGTGGACGCGGCGCGGGTGTGCGGCCAGGGGCGCCGCGACGGCGTCCTGCCCGGGGTCGACCTCGGCCGCTTCCGCCCCGAATGGCGGCGCTGGCTGCTGGTGGCGGTGACCGAGCAGCGCAGCGTCGAGGAGATCGACGCCTGGCTGCGCGTGCTCGAGCGCGCGGGAGAGGGCGTGCGATGAACCTCGAGCGCAGGCTGCTGAACGAGCAGGGCGGCCCCGGGCATCGCGGGCCCGGGCTGCCCGCATGCGACGTGCCGCCGCGCCCGCTGGCCGAGCTGCTGCCGGGCGCCCGGCTGCGCGACGAGCTGCGGCTACCGCAGGTGAGCGAGCCCGAGGTCGTGCGGCACTTCATCGAGCTGTCGGCCCTCAACCATCACGTCGACAAGGGGCTCTATCCGCTCGGCTCCTGCACGATGAAGCACAATCCCAAGATCAACGACGAGGTGGCCTCGCTCCCGGGCTTCGCGCTCGCCCACCCGCTGGCCGACGACGAGTCGATCCAGGGCGCGATCCGCGTGATGCACGACCTCCAGCGCGCGCTCGCCGAGATCACCGGCTTCGCCGCGGTCACGACGCAGCCCGCGGCCGGGGCCCAGGGAGAGCTGACGGGGCTGCTGCTCATCCGTGCCTGGCACCGCTCGCGCGGCGAGGCGAGCCGGCGCACGGTCATCGTTCCCGATTCGGCCCACGGCACCAACCCCGCGAGCGTGCGGCTCGTCGGTTACGAGACCATGACCATCGCCTCGGGGTCGCACGGGACCGTGGATCCCGAGGCGCTGCGTGGGGCGTTGAGCGCCGAAACCGCCGCGCTCATGCTGACGGTGCCCAACACCCTCGGGCTATTCGAGCCGCGCATCCTCGAGGTCGCGCGGCTCGCGCACGAGGCGGGAGCGCAGGTCTACCTGGACGGCGCCAACCTCAACGCGCTGGTCGGCCACGTGCGGCCCGGGGACCTCGGCTTCGACGTCATGCACATCAACCTCCACAAGACGTTCTCCACGCCGCACGGCGGCGGCGGACCCGGCGCGGGCCCGGTCGCGGTGGCGCGACACCTCGAGCCGTTTCTCCCGGTGCCGGTCATCGTCGAGCGCGACGGGCTGCTGCGGCTGTCCTCGGACCGGCCCGGGTCCATCGGACGGGTCCACGGGTTCCACGGCAACTTCGGCATCCTGGTGCGCGCGCTGACCTACATCCTGACGCTCGGCCCGCAGGGACTGCGCGGCGTGAGCCGGAATGCGATTCTCAACGCCAACTACCTCATGCGTCGCCTCGCCGGCACCTACGAGCTGCCGCATCCGGAGCACTGCATGCACGAGTTCGTGCTCTCGGGCCGCGGGCTCAAGCGCTACGGCGTCAAGACGCTCGACGTCGCCAAGCGGCTGCTCGACTTCGGCGTGCACGCGCCCACCGTGTACTTCCCGTTGATCGTCGAGGAGGCGCTCATGATCGAACCCACCGAGACCGAGACCCTGGATCGCCTCGACCACTTCGCCGCGGCCATGAAGCGCATCGCCGCCGAAGCGCGCGAGAGTCCGCAGCTGCTGCTCGACGCCCCCCATGGCACTCCGCTGCAGCGGCTCGACGAGGGGCGCGCGGCACGCGAACTGGTGCTGCGCTGGCAGGATCCGGCGCCCGCCCCGTCCCCTTCCGCGGAGACGTCCTCGACGTGGCGGTGAGCCTGGCGCGGGATCCAGAGCCCGATTCCGCAGCGGGCGGCGGCGCATCGGGGCCACCCCCCGCGGGGCCGTCCGCAGCCCCCGCGCTCGAGTGGACCGTGAACCCATGGCGCGAGCGGCCGGGAGCCGCCGCGGCGGCGCTGGTGCTGGGGCTCGGCATGTGCGTGCTGGTCGCGGGGCTCCGCCTGCCGCCGCTGGTGACCCTGGCCTTGTGCGTCCTGGCGGTGTCGTCCCTGGCCCCCGCGATGGCCCCCGGGCGCTGCCGCGTGGACGCCGCCGGAGTCGCGCGGCGCGGGCCGCTCGGCTGGCAGTGCCGGGCGTGGAGCGAGATCCGGAGCGCGCGCCTGGAGCCCCACGGGCTCGTGGTCTCGCCCTTCACGCGCCGTCACTGGCTCGACCCCTACCGTGCGCTGGTGCTGCCGATGCCGCGGCGCCGGGGGGAGTCGCTGCCGGCCGAGCTCGGCCGCCGTCTGGCGCACCATGGCCTCTGAGCCCGCCACGCTGGCGGCCGAGGACCTCGCGCTGCTCGAGCGCCTGGCGCAGCGGGTCGTCACCCTGCGGATGGAGGTTCCCGCGATCCTGGCGCTCGAGGGCGGCAGTCCGGTCTCGCTGCTGGCGGGCCAGACCATGATCTTCTTCGAGCCGCTGGTCCAGGCCCTGTTCCGCCTGCCCGACTACCGGCGCTACGCGCTGCTGGTGGAGCGGCGCGAGGCGCTGCGCGCGCTCGCCGGCATGATCGAGCGCCTGGCCGACGAGCGCGAAGCCGCCCGCGGGAGGGAGGCGGCGGCGCGCCGTGCCGCGCGGCGGGGCCCCGGGGCATGAGCGCCGAGATCCGCCCCCAGGACGTCCGCTCGATTCTCGCGACCGACTGCGGCTCCACCACGACCAAGGCGATCCTCATCGAGCGGCGCGAGGACGGCTACCGCCTGGTGGTGCGCGGCGAGGCGCCCACGACCGTCGAGGCGCCCTTCGAGGATGTCACGCGCGGCGTGCTCAACGCGGTGCGCGAGGTCGAGGAGCTGGCGGGCCGGCGCATCCTCGACGGCGAGCGCATCGTCAGCCCGCAACGTGGGGACGAAGGCGTGGATCTCTACGTTTCGACCTCGAGCGCGGGCGGCGGGCTGCAGATGATGGTCTCGGGACTGGTGCTGCAGATGACCGGGGAGAGCGCGCAGCGGGCCGCCCTCGGCGCGGGCGCGATCGTGATGGACGTGATCGCCCTCAACGATGGGCGGCGCCCGCACGAGAAGATCCGGCTCCTGCGCCAGCTGCGGCCCGACATGATCCTGCTCTCGGGGGGCACCGACGGCGGCGACGTCAAGCGCGTGGTCGAGATGGCGGAAATTCTGGTGGCCGCGGACCCCCGGGCCCGGCTGGGCGCGGGGTACGATCTGCCGGTGATCTACGCCGGGAACCGCGACGCCGCGGATCTGGTCACCGAGCGGCTCGCGAAGCGCACCGCGCTGAGCGTGGTGCCGAACCTGCGGCCGTCGCTCGAGCGCGAGAACCTGCGGCCGGCGCGCGACGCGATCCACGAGTTGTTCATGGAGCACGTGATGGCCCACGCCCCGGGCTACAAGACGCTGATGACCTGGACCGACGCGCCGATCATGCCCACGCCCGGGGCGGTGGGCATCATCATCGAGAAGGTGGCGAAGCGCGACGGGATCGCGGTGGTGGGCGTGGACATCGGCGGCGCCACCACCGACGTCTTCTCGGTCTTCGCCGGCGTGTTCAACCGCACGGTCTCGGCCAACCTCGGCATGAGCTACTCGGTCTCGAACGTCTTGGCCGAAGCCGGCATCGACAACATCCTGCGCTGGGTGCCCTTCGAGGTGGACGAGGTCGAGCTGAGGAATCGGATCAAGAACAAGATGATCCGACCGACGACCATCCCCCAGACCCTCGAAGACCTGGTGATCGAGCAGGCGATCGCGCGCGAGGCGCTGCGGCTCGCCTTCGAGCAGCACAAGTCGCTGGCGGTGGGGCTCAAGGGGATCCAGAGCGAACGCACGATCTCCGACATCATGTCCCAGACCGAAACCGGCTCGTCGCTGGTCGACCTGCTCCAATTGGGCCTGCTGGTGGGTTCGGGCGGCGTCCTCTCGCACGCGCCGCGGCGGGTGCAGGCGGCGCTGATGATGGTGGACGCGTTCCTGCCCGAGGGCGTGACCGAGCTCGCGGTGGACAGCATCTTCATGGCGCCCCAGCTCGGCGTGCTGTCGACGGTGCACGAGGAGGCGGCGACGCAGGTGTTCGAGCGCGACTGCCTCATCCGGCTGGGCGCGGTGGTGGCGCCGATCGGCGCCGGGAAGCCGGGGCAGCCGTGCGTCACCGTGGGGATCGCCGCGCCGGGACAGGAGCCCGTGACCCGCGCGGTGCCCGCCGGCGAACTCGTGCTGCTGCCGCTGCCGCGCGAGGGAAGCGTCCGCCTCACCGCCACCCCGGAGCGCGGGTTCGACCTCGGCGCCGGCCGCGGAAACGTGATCGAGGCCGAGGTGCACGGCGGCGCCGTGGGGCTGATCGTGGATGCCCGTGGGCGCCGGCCGTTCGGACTGCCCGAGGACGCCGCGCGGCGGATCGCGCTGCTGCGCCGCTGGAACGCCGCGCTCGGCCTCTACGCGCGGGAGATCTGAGCGTGGCCCACGCCTACACCCCCGGCCTGCGCGTCACCGAGTGGGCGCGGCTGACCCGCGAGCGGCGTCTGCCGCTCAAGGGCCACGTGCTGGTGGGGCAGGGCGACGCGCTCGAGGCCGACACCATCGTCGCGCGCTGCGAGCTGCCCGGCAACGTGCAGACCGTGAACCTGGCCGCGAGGCTGTCGCTCGACCCGGTCAAGGTGCCCGCGGCGTTGCTCAAGCCGCTGGGAACCCAGGTCGCGAAGGACGAGCCGATCGCCGACTCCAGGAGCCTCTTCGGGCTGGTGCGCACCGTGGCGACCGCGCCGGCGAAGGGGACGCTCGAGAGCGTGTCGAGCGTGACCGGCCAGCTCATCCTCCGCGAGCCGCCGATCCCGGTCGAGGTCAATGCGTTCGTTCGCGGCGCCGTCGCCGAGGTGCTGCCGGACGAGGGCGTCCTGGTCGAGACCCGCGCCGCTTTCCTGCAGGGCATCTTCGGCGTCGGCGGCGAGACCTTCGGCCCGATCGCGATCGTGGCGCGCGGCCCCGACGCGGCGCTCGAGGCCGCGGATCTCACCGCGGCGCACCGCGGCCAGGTGGTGGTGGCGGGGGCCTACGTCCCCTATGCGGTGCTCATGCGGGCGCGCGAGCTGGGGGTGGCGGCGGTGGTGGTGGGGGGGTTCGACGACCGCGACCTGCGCCAGCTCCTGGGCCGCGATCTCGGGGTGGCGATCACCGGCTCGGAGGAGCTGGGGCTCACGCTGGTGCTCACCGAGGGCTTCGGCCACATCCGCATGGCCGAGCGCACCTGGCGGCTGCTCGCCGCCCACCAGGGGGAGCAGGCCTCGGTGAGCGGGGCGACCCAGATCCGGGCCGGAGTGATGCGCCCCGAGATCCTCATTCCGCGTGCCGAGGGCGCCGAGCAGCGGCACCCGGGCGGGGAATCCGGGCTCGAGGTCGGCTCCCCGCTGCGGATCATCCGCGAGCCCTATTTCGGACGCCTGGGCCAGGTCATCGAGCTTCCTCCAGAGTTGCAGGTGCTCGAAACCGAAGCGGCGGTGCGCGTCGTCGTGGTGGAGTTCGACGACGACCACGCGCGCGCCATCATCCCGCGGGCGAACGTCGAGTTGATCGCGGAGTGAGCGGGTCAAAACCGTTGACAGCCCCCCGGGACCGCTATACTTTCGAGCGCTCCAATCGTGTGATCGCGCGTCGCGGGGCGAATCCGGCGGCGCCCGGCCCACCCACCGCCATGGGGGTCCCGTTGCGTTGGTTCCAGGCGCGCCCATCCCGGCGGGCCGTCACCTGGATCGTGCTGGCGCTGGCCCTGGTGCTCGCGCCGCCGGCGACTCGCGCGCAGGACGCGCCGCCTCCCGCGCCCCCCCGGGGACTGGTGGGCGCGGATGTCCCGAACGACGCCGGCCGCGCCATCGACCTGTGGTGGACGAGGTCGCCGGACGACATGCCGGGAGTCCAGCGCGTCACGCGGTACTTCCTCGAGCGCGCCACGTCGCCCTCCGGCCCCTGGGCGATCGTGGACTCGGTCGGCGCGGGGAACGAGTCGAAGGTCGACCAGACGGTGCGACGGGGCGTGGAGTACTACTACCGCGTGGCGGCCGCGGGCCCCGGCGGCATCACCCAGGCGCTCGGCATCTACGGCCCGGTGCGGGCCACCTCGCAATGGCTCAACCGCACCCGCTGGAGCGTGCTGGTCTTCACCCTGCTGTTCTTCAGCTTCGTGCTCTACTACATCTGGAGCGCGCAATCGGGGCGCAAGCCCTTCGTCCGTCGCATCCCCGGCATCGATGCGATCGAGGAGGCGATCGGCCGCGCCACCGAGATGGGCCGCTCGGTGCTCTACGTGCCCGGCATCACCGACATCGACGACATCCAGACCGTGGCCGGGCTGGTGATCCTCGAGAACGTCGCCCGTCTCACCGCGCGCTACGAGACCCCGATCACCGTCCCGGTGACCTACCCGATCCCGTTCACGATCGCCCAGGAGATGGTGAAGAGCGGTTACCTGAACGCCGGCAAGCCCGACCAGTACGATCCGAACAGCGTGCGCTTCATCTCGCCCGAGCAGTTCGCCTACGTCGCGGCGGTGGGCGGCATCATGATGCGCGACAAGCCGGCGGCCCACATCTTCATGGGAGCGTTCTTCGCCGAGTCGCTGCTGCTCGCCGAGACCGGCTTCGCCACCGGCGCGATCCAGGTGGCGGGCACCGCCAACGTGCACCAGCTGCCGTTCTTCGTGGTCGCATGCGACTACACCCTGATCGGCGAGGAGCTGTATGCCGCGAGCGCGTACCTGTCGGGCGATGCACGACTGGTGGGCAGCCTCAAGGGCGCCGACCTGATCAAGCTCGTGATCATCGTGACGATCGTCGTCGGCTGCGGCCTCGAATCCCTGGGCATCCACTGGCTGACCCAGTGGATGGTCACGCAGTAGGGAGGACCCGGTGAAGCGCGAGCTGCCCCTGTTCCTGACGGCGGTGATCGGGCTGTTCATGATCCTGTCGTTCTTCGTGCCCCACCAGTGGGTCAGCGTGCCGGCGGACTTCCTCCAGGTGAGCGCCATCATCGTCGTCGCCTTCGGCTACGTGCTGGGCGGCGCCAACGTGCTGCGCGTCAATATCGACGCAATCTACAAGCGGATCCCGGGCTGGCCCTTCAAGCTGGTGCTGATCGTGGGGCTGGTGGCGACACTGACGATCGGCGCGATCGAGGGTCCCGGCTTCCTCAATCCCGGCACGCGCTCGAAGTGGATCTACAATCAGCTCTACTCGCCGATGCAGGCGACGATGTTCGCGCTGCTCGCCTTCTTCATCGCGTCGGCCGCCTTTCGCGCCTTCCGCATCCGCACGGTCGAGGCCGGCCTGCTCGCGGTGGCGGCGCTGCTGGTGATGCTGGGGCGGGTGCCGGTGGGAAACGTCGTGACCCAATGGCTGACCGGCAGCCTGCACGGCGTGATCCCCGAGGGGCTGTGGAACGCGATCCAGATCGGCTCGATCCAGGACTGGATCATGAACGTGCCGCAGAACGCGGCCAAGCGCGCGATCCTCATCGGCGCGGCATTCGGGGTCATGGCCACCGGCCTGCGCGTCATCCTCGGGATCGAGCGCTCGTACCTGAGCGGGGAGGACTAGGCCGATGCCGAACGCGGCGAAGGGAGTGCGGGAGCGGCTGGCCGGCCTGGCGCTCCGCATGGGGACGCTGGACCGGCGGTGGATCTTCCTGGTCATGGGCCTGCTCGTGCTGTATCCGCTGCTGTTCCCGCTGGCGCTGCCGCTCCAGATCACGCCGCCGGTGCGCGGCTTCGCGGACGCCATGGACCAGCTCAAGCCCGGCTCCACGGTGCTGATGTCCTGCGACTACGACCCGGGCGCGATCCCCGAGCTGGTCCCGATGACGCGCACCGCGTTCCGCCAACTGCTGTCGCAGGACTGCAAGGTGGTGGTGACGGTGCTGTGGAACGGCGGCCCGGGACTGGTGGACAGCGTGCTGCGCGAGGTCGCGCGGGAGTTTCCGGACAAGCACTACGGCGTGGACTACGTCAACCTCGGCTACAAGGCGGGCAACGAGGCGGTGATGGTGCTCATGGGGCAGGGGGTGGCCAATGCCTTCCCCCGCGACTACCGCGGCAACAACACGCGCGGCCTGCCGATGATGCGGGAGGTGGGCGACTACTCCACCTTCGCGCTGCTCGTGAGCGTCTCGGCCGGCTACCCGGGGACCAAGGAATGGGTGCAGCAGGTCCAGGCCCGCTTCCACCTGCCGATGGTGGCCGGAGTCACCGCGGTGAGCGCGCCGGAGTACTACCCCTACCTCCAGTCGGGCCAGCTCCGCGGCCTGCTCGGCGGCATGGCGGGCGCGGCCGAGTACGAAAAGGCCCGGGGCGAATCGGGGACGGCCACGCGCGGGATGGACGCCCAGTCGCTGGGCCACATTTTCGTCGCGCTGTGCATCCTCGGCGGCAACTTCGTGCAGTGGGGACGGCGGCGGAGGGGCGCATGACGCCGCACCCGACCGGCGACCTGGGCATCTGGGTCGCCGCCCTGCTCACGCTCTTCATCCTGAGCTTCATCTACAAGGACAATCCGCTCTACAAGTTCGCCGAGCACTTGTTCGTGGGCGTGTCGGCCGGCTATTACATCATCCTCAATTTCTGGACCGTCATCGTGCCCAACCTGTGGGAGCCGCTCAAGCTGGCGTTCACCGGGCACGGCGTCAACGCCGGGCGGGAGGGTCTGTTTGCCGCCGAGCTCGGGGACTACCGGGCCTGGCTCATCTTTCCGGCCGTCCTTGGCCTCCTGCTGTTCTCGCGTTTCTTCGGCAAGCTGAGCTGGCTCTCGCGCTGGTCCCTGGCGATCATCATCGGGGTCTACGCCGGCATCAAGACCACGGGTTTCGCGCAGGGCGACTTCGTCGCGCAGGTCCAGGCCAGCCTGGTGCCGTTGTGGACGGGTCACCCGTTGAACGATCTCAACGCCCTCATCTTCGTCGTGGGCCTGATCACGTCGTTGCTGTTCTTCTTCTACAGCCGCGAGCACAAGGGCGCCCTGGGGGTCTCGTCGAAGGTCGGCGTCTACTTCCTGATGGTGGGCTTCGGCGCCGGTTACGGCTACACCGTGATGTCGCGCATCTCGCTGCTCATCGGCCGCTTCCAGTTCCTGCTCGACAGTTGGCTCGGGATGCGTTGATCGGACCTCGGGCGCAGCGGGCGCCTCTCGCGCTCGCCGCGGGGCATCCGGCCGGGGGGTGGTTCCGGCGGATGGGTGGTCGCCCGTGATCCTGTGGTGCGACGGCGCCCACGAGGCGGCCGAGAACATGCGCCGCGATGCGGCCCTGCTCGCGGCCGCCGCCGCGGCGGGCCCGGCGGCGCCGGCGGTGCTGCGCGCGTACCGCTTCGAGCCGGCCGGCATCACCCTCGGTCACGCGCAGGATCCGGCGCGTGAGTTGGATCTCGATCGCTGCCGCCGCGACGGCGTGGGCTGGGCGGTGCGGCCCACGGGGGGGCGCGCCATCTTCCACGCCGACGAGTGGACCTACGCCCTCGCCGCCCGACTCGACGACGCGGAGTGGGGCGGAAGCCTCTCCACCGCCTACGCGCGCGCTTCGCGACTGCTGCTCGACGCCCTGGGGAGCCTCGGCGTTCCGGCGCGGCTGGCCATGGCACCCGAGCGTTCCGCGGCGACGCCGGGGCGAAGCCGCGGAGGGCCCGCGGCACCCTGCTTCGCCTCCACGGCGCGCCACGAGATCGTGGTGGGGGATCGCAAGCTCGTCGGCAGCGCCCAGCGCCGCACCGGCGGCGCGCTGCTCCAACAGGGCAGCGTCCTGCTGGGGGGGGGGCACCTGCGCCTGGCCGACTACCTGGCGCTCCCGGAGGCGCGGCGCACGGCGGTGAGGGAGGCGCTCGGCGAGGCGGCCGTGGGCGCGGGCCGCTGGCTCGGGAGCGATCTCGGTCTCGAGCGCTGGGCGGGAGCGCTCGAGGCCGCGCTCGCCGGCCGCGTTCGTCGTTTCGATGGCGCGTCGGGACTGTTTGTGTTGACCGCATCGGAAGCCGGTTCCTATACTCCACCGTTCGCGTAACCCACACCATGACAACGATCCGGGGGAGGACGTGAGATGACCATGCGGACCGCGTGCCGCGGGGGGGCCGCCCTGGCCCTCGCGCTGGGCCTGGGACTGGCCGCCGGCGGCTGTGGCGGCAGAGCGGGGGAAGCCAAGACCACCTACCAGGATCCCCACCCGCCGCCCGCCGACACCATGATGCTGGCCGCGCCCGAGATCGGCGTGTATGGGGGGCGCTTCGTCATCGGCCAGACCTCGCCGCCCAAGTCCTTCAACGCCATCATGGCGAACGAAACCTCGTCGAGCGACATCACGCAGTTGCTCTTCACCGGGCTCGCGGACTTCGACAACGCCAGCCAGGAGGACTTCGCGCTGCTCGCCAAGTCCTACGAGGCGAGCGCCGACGGCAAGGTCTGGACCTTCCACTTGCGTCGCGGCGCCCGGTTCTCCGACGGGCATCCGATCACGTCGGAGGACGTGCTGTTCGACTTCGAGGTGGCCTACGACCAGACGCTCCATCCCTCGATCCAGGACCTGCTCAAGATCGACGGCAAGGCCTTCGAGGTCTCCGCGCCGGATTCCTACACCGTGGTGATCAGGATCCCGCGCCCTTACGCCCTGATGGTCCCGGCGGTGGGCTCGCTACGCATCATGCCGAAGCACGTCCTGGAGCCGGCGTTCCGGCGCGGCGACTTCGCGTCGAGCTTCAGCGTCAGCACGGCTCCCGAGAGCCTCGTGACCAGCGGTCCGTGGAGGCTCAAGCAGTACGTGCCGGGCGAGAAGACGGTGCTGGAGCGCAATCCCTACTGGTTCGGCGTGGATGCCAAGGGCCAGCGGCTGCCCTACCTCGACGAGTTGGTGTTCCTGATCGTCCCCGATCAGAACACCGCGGCGCTCAAGTTCCAGGCGGGGGACATCGACGCGCTCGACAACGTCAAGCCCGAGGACTACAAGAGCTACGAGGAGTCCCAAGCGAAGGGCAACTACACCTTCTACGACCTGGGGCCGGCCCTCAACACCAACTTCTTCTGGTTCAATCTCAACAAGGTCCGCCAGCCCACCGCGGGCAAAACGCTGGGCGCGCCGCAGATCGACGCCGAGCACTATGCCTGGTTCACGAACCGTGACTTCCGGCGCGCGGTGTCGATGGCCGTGGACCGCGACGCGATCATCCAGAGCGTGCTGTTCGGCGAGGCGGTCAAGAACTGGTCCACCAGCACGCCCGGCAACAAGAAGTGGTTCACGCCCGGCGTCACGCATTTCGACTACAACCCGGAGGAAGCGAAGCAGCTGCTCGCCGGGTTGGGATGGAAGGACGTGAACGGCGACGGATTCCTCGAGGACGCGAACGGCCGGACCGTGAACTTCTCGCTCAAGACCAACAGCGACAACGTGCTGAGAGTGTCGATGTGCAACTTCATCCAGGACGACCTGGCCAAGGTCGGAATCAAATGCACGCCGACGCCGGTGGACTTCAACACCCTCATCACGAACCTGCGGCAGGACTTCCAGTACGAGTCCATCCTGCTCGGGCTCCAGACCGGAGTCCCGCCGGACCCGGGCATGGGGCAGAACGTATGGCGCTCGAGCGGGTTGACGCACTACTGGAACATCAAGCAACCCCGCCCGGAGACCGCGGCGGAGGCCAAGATCAACGCGCTCATGGACGAAAACGTGGGCACGATCGACTCCGCGGTGCGCCACGAGGCCTGGCGCCAGATCCAGAACCTGGTGAACGAGGAGTCCTGGATCATCTGGCTGCCGACGCTCATCGCCAAGGTCCCGGTGCGCAACGGCTTCGGCAACGTCCACCCGAGCGTGATCCCGCACCGCATCCTCTGGAATATCGACCGGGTATTCAAGAAGCCGCGGGGCCAGCGCGCCTAGTGTTCCGTGCCGGAAGTCGTGTGCGCGTCCCCGGGGAGGCCTCGCGGTCGCCCGCGAGGCGCGACGACGACGTCGTATCCGAAGATACGTCGAGCAGGAGCAACGCAGCGGGCGACCGTGAGGACCCGCGAGGCGTGGACATGAATCCCGGTACGGAACACAAGCGCCTGGCCTGAGATGCGCACCTACGTCCTCCGGCGCCTGCTGCAGACGATCCCGCTGCTGCTCGGGATCTCGGCGCTGACGTTCCTGCTGCTGCAGCTGGCGCCCGGGGACTTCCTCAACACCATGGCGGAGAACCCCGCCATCTCCACCGAGACCATCGAGGCCATGCGCCGTCGCTTCGGCCTCGACCAGCCCTGGTACGTGCAGTACGGGCTCTATCTCAAGAACCTCTTTCTCCGTTTCGACTTTGGCGAGTCGTTCTCGCGCCACCAACCGGTGTTCGCCGTGCTGCGCGAGGGGCTCATCAACACCCTGATCCTGGCCTCGGCCGCGGCGATCGTGACCTGGGGGCTGTCCATCCCGCTCGGGGTGTGGGCGGCCGTGCGGCAGTACTCGTGGGTGGACAAGGCGTTGTCGCTGATGGCCTTCGTCTGGCTCTCGATCCCCGAGGTGCTGTCGGGACTCCTCCTGCTGCTCCTGGCGGCGCGCACCGGCTGGTTCCCGGTAGGGGGGATGCGGACGCTCGACTGGGAGAACCTCGACGCCCTCGGCAGACTGCTCGACCTGCTCCACCACCTCGCGCTGCCCGCCCTCGTCGTCGGGCTCATCCCGCTCGCCGGCCGCATGCGGCAGATGCGCGCCAACCTGCTCGACGTGCTGCGCCTGGACTACGTCACGACCGCCCGCGCCAAGGGGCTTGACGAGAACACGGTCGTCTTCAAGCACGCGCTGCGCAACGCCATCAACCCGCTGATCACGCTGTTCGGGTTCACGCTCGGCTCGCTGGTGTCGGGCTCGTTCGTGGCCGAGATCATCTTCTCGTGGCCGGGCCTGGGGCGCATCACGCTCGACGCCATCCTGTCGCAGGACCAGTACCTGGTCATGGGCTCGGTGCTGATGGCCTCCGTCGTGCTGATCGCCGGCAACCTGATCGCCGACATGCTGCTCGCCATCGCCGATCCGCGCATCGCCTATGACTGAGACCGCGGCCCTCAGCCCCCCGGATGCCGCCGAGGATCTCGAGGCTGCGGCCGCGCCGCGCTCGCCGTGGCGGATCTTCTGGAGCCAGATCCGTCGCACCCCGGTGGCGATCGCCGGCGGCATCCTGCTGCTGGTCTTCTACGGCGCCGCGCTGTTCGCCCCGTTCCTGGCACCGTACGGCGAGCAGACCATGGACCGCGACCGCTTCTTCCACCCCCCGATGCGGATCCACTGGGTGGACGCCACGGGGAGGTTGCACCCGGGGGGATTCGTCTACGCGACTGAACCGGTGCCCGGACAGCCGCTGACCTACCGTGAGGACCGCAGCCGGCCGCTAGCGCTGCGCTGGTTCACGGTCGGGGCGCCGTACCGGCTGTTCGGCCTGTTCGATACCGGCCGTCACCTCTACGGGGTGGACCCTCCAGGCCGGGTCTACCTGCTCGGCACCGATCCCTTCGGGCGCGACGAAGTCTCGCGCCTGCTGTTCGGCGGCCAGGTCTCGCTCACCGTGGGGCTGGTCGGCATCCTCATCTCGTTCACCATCGGATTGCTGCTGGGCGGCATCTCCGGCTACGTCGGCGGATGGGTGGACACGCTCATCATGCGCTCGACCGAGCTGCTGCTCAGCATCCCGGGCCTCTACCTGATCATCGCGCTCAGGGCGGTGTTCCCGACCAATCTCCCGAGCCAGCAGGTCTATCTCGGGATCGTCGGCATCCTCGCCTTCATCGGCTGGGCCAGCCTCGCGCGCATCATCCGCGGCATGGTGCTCTCCATCCGCCGCGCCGAGTACGTCTCGGCCGCCGAGGCTCTCGGCGTGGGTCGGATGCGCATCATCACCCGCCACATCCTGCCGAATACCATGTCGTTCGTGATCGTCGCGGCGACGCTCTCGATCCCGTACTACATCCTCGGCGAGGTGTTCCTGTCCTTTCTCGGCGTGGGAGTCCAGGAGCCCAGCGCCTCGTGGGGCAACATGCTCAACCAGGCGCGCAGCCTGCGCGTGCTCAACTCGTTCTCGTGGCTGCTCTACGCGCCCGGAATCGCGATCTTTCTCACGGTGATGGCCTACAATTTCCTCGGCGACGGGCTGCGCGACGCGCTCGATCCCCGCAAGATCCAGGGAGGGAAGACCGGATGAGCGAGCCGCTGCTCGAATTGCGAGAGCTCAAGACCCACTTTTTCACCGACGACGGTGTGGTGCGCGCCGTGGACGGGGTGTCGTTCGAGGTGCGTCCGGGCGAGACGCTCGCGGTGGTGGGGGAGTCGGGCAGCGGGAAGAGCGTCACCTCGCTCTCGATCCTCAGGCTGGTCCCCGAGCCTCCGGGACGCATCGTCGGCGGCAGCATCCGCTTCAAGGGGCGCAACCTGCTCGAGCTCTCGCCGGCCGAGATGCGCAAGATCCGCGGCAAGGAGATCTCGATGATCTTCCAGGAGCCGATGACCTCGCTGAACCCGGTGTACACCTGCGGCGAGCAGATCATCGAGGCGCTGGTGATTCACGAGAAGATCGACCGTGCCGCGGCGCGCGGGCGCGCGATCGAGATGCTGGGCCACGTCGGGATCTCCTCGCCGGAACAGCGGGTGGACGAGTACCCGCATCAGATGTCGGGCGGCATGCGCCAGCGCGTCATGATCGCGATGGCGCTGGCCTGCCACCCGTCGCTGCTCATCGCCGACGAGCCCACCACCGCGCTCGACGTGACCATCCAGGCGCAGATCCTCGAGCTGCTCAAGCGGCTGCAGCGCGAATTGGGCATGGCCGTGCTCCTCATCACCCACGATCTCGGCGTGGTGGCCGAGACCGCGGACCGCGTCGCCGTGATGTACGCGGGGCAGGTCGTCGAGTACTGCGAGGTGGGAGACGCCTTCCGGCGCACCCGCCATCCCTACACCGCCGGGCTGCTGGCCTCGCTGCCCAAGCTCGGCCGGCGCGAGGAGGAGCTGCGCGTGATCCCCGGCAACGTGCCCAACCCCGTTCGCTTCCCGAGCGCCTGCCGGTTCCATCCCCGCTGTCCGGTGGCCGAGGCGCGCTGCCGCGAGCAGGACCCGCCGGTGCGCACCTTCGACGGCAGCCATCTCGCCCGCTGCTGGCGCTCGGACGAGATCGCCGCGGGCACGCTCGATCCCACCGGGATCGTGGGGGGGCGCCGTGGCTGAGCCGCTGCTGCAGGTCGAGGGCCTGAAGAAGTACTTTCCGATCCGCCGCGGGCTGCTCTCGCGCACCGTCGGTCACGTCAAGGCGGTGGACGGCATCTCGTTCTCGGTCAACGCCGGCGAGGTCCTCGGCCTGGTGGGCGAGAGCGGCTGCGGCAAGACCACGACCGGCCGCTGCGTCCTGCGCCTGATCGAGCCCACCGCGGGGAGTATTCGCTTCGAGGGGCGCGAGGTCACCACCCTCAACAAGCGCGACCTGCGCGCGCTGCGCCGGCAGATGCAGATCGTTTTCCAGGACCCGTACTCGAGCCTCAACCCCCGCCTGACGGTGGGCAGCATGCTGGGGGAGGCCCTCTCGATCCACCAGATCGCGCGCGGGCAGAAGGCGCGCGATCGGGTCGCCGAGCTGCTCACGCTCGTGGGCCTGTCCCCGAGCCACGCGCGACGCTACCCGCACGAGTTCTCGGGGGGGCAGCGCCAGCGTATCGGCGTGGCCCGGGCCCTGGCCGTGAGTCCGCGACTGATCGTCGCCGACGAGCCGGTGTCCGCCCTCGACGTCTCGATCCAGGCCCAGATCATCAACCTGCTGCGCGACCTGCAGCGGAAGATGAACCTGACCTACCTGTTCGTCGCCCACGATCTCTCGGTCGTGGAGCACATCAGCGATCGGGTGGCGGTCATGTACCTGGGCAAGATCGTCGAGCTCGCGGGCAGCATCGAGCTCTACCGCAACGCGCGGCATCCCTACAGCGCGTCGCTGCTGTCGGCGATCCCGGTCCCCGACCCCGATCGCCGCCGCCAGCGCATCGTGCTGCAGGGCGACGTGCCGAGCCCGGCGCGGCCGCCGAGTGGCTGCCGCTTCCACCCGCGCTGTTTCATGGCCAAGGAGATCTGCGCCCGCGAGGAGCCCGAGTTGCGCGAGATCGCACCGCACCACTGGTCGGCGTGCCACTTCGCCGAGCGCCTGCTCCCGGGCGTGGATCCCGTGTCGCTCGCCACGGGCGGGGTCGCCGAGGGCGGTGGCCCGCCGCAGCCCTCGGCGGCGGCGCCAGCGAGCACCTTCTAGGTCCCCCGCCTCCCCGGCAACGGCAGGTTCCGCCTTGCCGCGGGAGGGTCGGGGAGATTCCCCCAGCGGCCGGCCGGCGCGCCCGCGAAATCCCCCAGATTCAGTCCCCGTACTCCCCACGACCTCCCCCCCGACGCTCCAGTCGTTTCGAGACTCCGTCTCCAATCGATTGGCGCCGAGCCGATTGGCCGTGCGCTTCCGGTCGCGGTTCCGGCCAGCCCCGGACGGCACCGCCCTTGCCTTACTGCTCCGGTGACCTCCACGCCGTTCGAGGAGGGCGCGACGGCGGGCAGCGACCCGCCGCCGGCGCCTCGATCGGGGGACGCGGGAGCCGACCGACAATTGAATACGAAGCGTTCCCTGTGCGACGCGTGCTTCGCCGACTGTGGGCTGATCCCCCTATCGCGAGCGAAGGAGTCTCACGGATCGGCACACGATCGATACGGGGAACTTTAATCGGGCCCCGCGCCCGCGGGTCGAGCAACGCGCACCGCAACCTTCCCCGCGGCCGGGGCCCATGACTTTCCTCCCCCCGGACGGACCTCGTCCTCGGCCGCTCCCGCTGGCCGGACCGCACCCTCCGCCGCGGGCCCGCCCGATTCCTCCGCGGCCGGGTGGACCGCGTCCTCCTCCGCCGTCGCCGGCCCCGGGGTCGCGCAGGCGTTCGTTGACCGGCCTCCGCAACCCTGCTAGCGTGCCTCGCTCAAGCACGGCAACTGCCGTGGCTGCACGTCAGTGGTCGGCGCCGGAGGGTCGTCCCGCACGGTGGCACGCGAGGCCTTGGGGTTGGTGGAGACGCGCGGGTGGGTCGGGGCCGTCGAGGCCGCCGACGCCATGTGCAAGGCCGCCAACGTCCGGCTGGTGCGGTACGAGGTGACCCCCGAGGCCCTGGTGACGATCCTCGTCCGCGGTCCGCTGGGGGACGTGGAAGCGGCCGTCGCCGCGGGCGCCGCCGCCGCCGAACGAGTCGGCGAACTGCGGCTGCGCCACGTCATTCCGTCGCCCGATGTCCAGCTCGAAGAGCCGATCGCGGGACCCGGCGCAGGCCGCGCGGGAGCCGACGCTCGGCCCGTCCCTTAAAGGAGCGTCCGATGCAGGAAGAAGCCCTGGGCTTGATCGAAACGCGCGGCTTCGTGGCGATGGTGGAGGCCTCCGACGCCATGGTGAAGGCCGCGCGCGTCACGCTGGTGCACTACGAGAAGATCGGCGGCGGCTACGTGACCACGATCGTGCGCGGCGACGTCGCCGCGGTGCGCGCCGCGACCGAGGCCGGCGCGGCGGCGGCCTCGAAGGTCGGCGAGGTGGTGTCGGTCCACGTCATCCCGCGCCCGCACGGCATGCTCGAGGACGTGCTGCCGATCCGGCGCCCCGAAACGGCAGGCAAGAAGTAGGCGACGCGTGATCCTGGCGCAGGTGCTGGGCACCGTGGTGTCCACCCGGAAGGACTCCGGGCTGCTCGGACTCAAGCTGCTGCTGGTGCGCGAAGTGGACGGTGAGTTCAAGCCCACGGGGAATCACGTCGTCGCCGCCGACGCGGTGGGTGCCGGCGCCGGCGAGCTGGTGCTGGTGGCGGCCGGCTCCTCGGCCCGCATGACCGAGGTGTCGCGGGAGAAGCCGGTGGACGCGGTGATCGTCGGCATCGTCGACACGGTCGAGACCGGTGGCCGGGACGTCTACCTCAAGCACGGCCGGGGCGCGCGTTGAGCCCGACGCGGGGGCGAAGCATGGCGATCGAACCGAAGCGCATCGAGGCGATCGTCTCCGAGGTGCTGGAGCGCCTCGAGTCCGGCGACCCGGGGCGCACCTCGGGCGCGTCGCCGGCGCTCGGCGTGCACGCGGACCTCGACCAGGCGGTGGCCGCGGCGGGTTCGGCGTTCGAGGCCTACGCGCAGGTCCCGCTCGAGACCCGCCGGCGGATCATCGCCTCGGTGCGCGAGATCCTCGCCGCCAACTACCGGGCGCTCGCCGAGGTCGCGGTGCAGGAGACCGGCCTTGGCCGGGTCGAGGACAAGATCCTCAAGAACCGCATCGTCACCGAGCGCACGCCCGGCACCGAGGACCTCGAGCCGCGGGTGTGGACCGGCGACAGCGGGATGACGCTCGAGGAGCGCGCCCCCTATGGCCCGATCGCGGTCATCACCCCGGTGACCAACCCGACCGAGACGATCATCAACAACGGCATCTCGATGATCGCCGGGGGCAACACCGTGGTGCTGTGCCCGCACCCCAACGCGCGCAAGGTCTCGAATCTCGCGGTGGACCTGATCAACCGCGGCGCCCGGCGGGCCGGGGCGCCGCAGCCGCTCCTGCACTCGGTCGATCAGCCCACCATCGAGGTGGCCCAGCGCCTGCTGCGCTATCCGGGCATCCGGCTCAACGTCGTTACCGGGGGGCCCGGGGTGGTGCGGGAGGCGCTCGACGCCGGGAAGAAGGCGATCACCGCGGGGCCGGGGAATCCGCCCGCGGTCGTGGACGAGACCGCGGACCTCGAGAAGGCGGCACGCGACATCGTCGCCGGAGCCTCGCTGGACAACAACATCATCTGCACCGACGAGAAGGAAGTGATCGCGGTCGCGCTCATCGCGGACCGGCTCAAGGAGGCCTTCGCGCGCAACGGGGCGGTGGTGCTGCCGCCGCACCAGATCGAGCAGCTGCGCAAGCTGCTGATCGCCGAGGAGCGGGGGCCGCGCCGGCACGCGGTCATCAACCGCACGTACGTCGGAAAGAACGTCGACCTCATCCTGCGCGACGCCGGCATCCCCTGCGACCCCAGTAAGCGGTTGGCGATCTGCGAGGTGGACCTCGACCACCCGTTCCTGTGGACCGAGATGATGATGCCGGTGCTGGGCCTCGCCCGGGCACGGACCGTGGACGAGGGCATCGATTTCGCGGTGGCGGTCGAGCACGGGTTCCGCCACACCGCCTCGATGCACTCGCGCAACATCGAGAAGCTCTCGAAGATGGCGCGCGCGTGCGACTGCTCGATCTTCGTCAAGAACGGTCCGAACTTCGCTGGCCTCGGCTGGGGCGGCGAGGGGCCGACCAGCTTCACGATCGCAAGCCCCACGGGCGAAGGCATGACGACGGCCCGCAGCTTCACGCGGCTGCGGCGCTGCACGCTGGTCGATTACTTCCGGATCGTCTGATGGATGTCGCCATCGCCGCGATCGAGACCAGCAGCATCGCCCAGGGCACGGTCGTCGGCGACGCGATGGTCAAGACCGCCGAGGTGAACCTGGTCCTGGCGACCTCGATCTCCCCGGGCAAGTACTGGGTGCTGATCGGGGGCGAAGTGGCACCGGTGCGGGCGGCGTTTCAGCGCGGCCTGGAAGTCGCCGCCGACACGCTGCTCGACTCGCTCTTCATCCCCCAGGTCCACGCCATGGTGCTCCCCGCGCTGCAGGGCGTCGCGGCGGGAGCGGACGACGACGCGCTGGGCGTGATCGAGACGCTCACCGCGTCGGCCGCCATCGTCGCGGCGGACCACGCCGCCAAGGCGGCGGCGGTGACGCTCCGCGATCTGCGTCTCGCCAACGGTCTCGGCGGCAAGGGCGTGCTGTTCCTGACCGGCGACGTGAGCGACGTGCAGGCCGCGGTCGAGGCCGGGCGCGCCGAGGCGCTGCGCAAGGGGCTGCTCGCGCGCTCGGTCGTCATCCCGCGTTTGCACCGCCAGATGAAGGACCGGGTGTTCTGATGTACTTCGCGCGGGTGATCGGGACGGTGGTGTGCACGGTCAAGGTGCCGTCGTGGCGCGGCCATCGGCTGCTGCTGATCGAACCCACCGACCACGCGGGAACCGGCCAGGGCCGGCCGCTGGTGGCCGTGGACCTGGTGTCCTCCGCCCCGGGCCAGCGCGTCTTCTACGTCCGCGGACGCGAGGCGGCCAACGCGCTCCCCGACCCCGACAATCCCGCCGACGCCGCGATCGTCGGCATCGTGGACGAGGCTCGGGTGGTGGCCGGCGCGGCGCCCGCGCCGCCACGCGCGGGCGCGTGATGTTCATCGCTCGGGTGGTGGGCGAGGTGGTGGCGACTATCAAGCACTCCGACCTCGCGAGTCAGAAGCTGCTGTTGGTGCAGCCGATCGAGCCCGACGGCACCGCGCGCGGGCGGCTGGCGATCGCCGTGGACGTCGTGGACGCCGGCCCGGGTGACCGCGTCCTGGTCGCCGACGAGGGGAACACCGCCGCGCAGGTGCTGCGCCGCCCGCGGGGTCCGGTGCGCACCGTCATCGTGGGCGTGATCGACGCGGTCGAGACCGGTTGAGACGTCGCCGCGGGGCAGGACATCCCATTTCGCGGCGCGGCATGCTAGATTGGGCGGGGTTCCAGGAGGGGTCGCGTCATGCCGATCTTCGAATACGAATGTGGCGGCTGCCGGGAGCGGTTCGAGAGGCTGGTTGCCCGCGCCGCGGAGCCGCCACCCCGCTGTCCTCGGTGCGCGTCGGCCGAGGTCGTCCGGGTGCCGTCCGCGTTCGCGGTGGTGCACCCCGGAGCGTCGGCCTCCCCCGGGCCCTGCGGCTCCGCCGAATGCGCGTGCCGCGCGTCGCAGCGTCCCCAGTGAGGCGACGGGAGGAATGGCGATGACCAAGGCGGAATTGGTGGAACAGGTTTCGGCCAGCACCGGGGTCTCGAAGAGCCACACGGCACTCATCGTGGACGGGCTGCTCGACGCGGTGTGTCGCGTCCTGAGCGAGGGACGCCATCTCGAGATCCGCGGATTCGGCACCTTCAAGGTCCGCGAGCGCCGCGCCCGCCGCGCGCGCAATCCGCGCAGCGGGGACGAGGTCATGGTGCCCGCCAAGCTCGTGCCGGTGTTCAAGCCCAGCAAGGAACTCAAGAACGAGGTTCTGGAGGGCGCGGTCGCCCCCCAGACCGCCGAGGTCTGACCGGACGGCCGATCCCCGCGCGGCAGTGGCACCGCCGCCGGACGGAGGGGCCTCCGACACCCGCACAGCGTCACATCGGCCGGACAAGCCGCGACCCCTTCAAAAGGAGATCGGATGGGCTCGGGAAAGAAGCGCAAGCGCAAGAAGATCGCGACCCACAAGCGGAAGAAACGTTTGCGGAAGAATCGTCATAAGAAGCGCGTCCGCTAGAGCGCGTCCGCCCGACGCCGGCGCCGCACCGCGCCTCATCGGCCGCGCCTACGTCACGCGCGACCGATGGGTGTTCGATCCGGCGCGGCGCTGGCGGGGCGGGCGACGCGCGTTGGAGTGGCGGGGCGAGCACGACCCCGACGACGGCGACTATTGCATCGCCGAGGTTCCCGACGACGGTCCGGCCTGGCTGGTCGAGGTGCTGGGCGCCGACGATCGTCCGGAATGGGACGCCCACGCCGTGCTCTCGCAATTCCGGCTGCGCCAGCGCATGCCCGCGGCGGCCGAAGAGGAGGCCGCCGCCCACACCGAGCCCGGCGCCGGCGATTACCCGAACCGGCTCGACCTGCGCGAGCTGCTGACGTTCACGATCGACCCCGAGGACGCGCGCGATCACGACGATGCGCTGTCGGTGGAGGCACGCGGCCACGGCCGCTTCGAGGTCGGCATCCACATCGCGGACGTCTCGCATTACGTCACCCCGGAGAGCGCGCTGGACGCCGAGGCGCAGGCGCGGGGCACCAGCTGCTATCTGCCGGACGGCGTCCTGCCGATGCTGCCGGCCCGGCTCTCGAGCAACCTCTGCTCGCTGCTGCCGGAACGCGAGCGCCTCACGCTCTCCGTGATCGTCGAGCTCGACGCGGCGGGCCGGCTCCACGGCTTCCGCGCGGTGGAGGCGGTGATCCGCAGCGCGCACCGGCTGCATTACGCGGAGGTCCAGGAGGCTCTGGACGGTGCGCGCGCGTTTCCGCGACCGCTGCAGCACGCGCTGGAGACGGTGCGCGACCTGGCGCGCGCCCTGCGGGCCCGGCGTCGCGCCGCCGGCGCGTTGGATCTCGACGTGCCGGAGAGCAAGGTCTGGGTGGACCAGCACGGCGTTCCGGTGCGCATCGAACGGCGCCCGCACTTCGAGAGCCACGAGCTGGTCGAGGAGTTCATGCTGCTCGCCAACCGCTGCATCGGCGAGGACGGCGCGCGCCGTCAGGCCGGCCTGCTCTATCGCGTGCACGAGCCGCCGAGCCCGTCCAAGCTCGACGATCTGGATCGCATGCTCAAGGCTCTCGGCCTGCCGCGGCCGGGGAATCTCTCGCAGCCGGCGGCGGCGCTGCAGGCGCTGTTGGCCGTACCCCTCGATCCCGCCCACCGCCGCCTGCTCCACCGCCTGGTGCTGCGCTCGCTGGCGCGGGCGCGCTACCTCGAGCGCGACATCGGGCACTTCGGACTCGCGGCGCGCGAGTATTGCCACTTCACCTCGCCGATCCGGCGCTACCCCGATCTGCACAATCACCGGCGCGTGCGCGAGTGGATTCGGGGGCGGCGCAGCGCGGCGTGGGATCCGGTGGCACTGGCGGATCTCGCCGTTCGGTGCAGCGCGACTGAACAGACGGCCACCGAGGCGGAACGCGAGGCGGTTCGCGTCAAGGGACTGCGCTATCTTGAGCCGCGACTTGGAGAGCGCGGTTCGGGTATCATCACCGGGCTCATTCCCCAGGGTTTCTTCGTGGAACTGGACGCGGTGCCGGTGGACGGCTTCGTGCGTGTCTCGCGCGACCTCGACGATCACTTCGTGCTGGATACCTCGGGCGTGCGTATGGTAGGTCGGAGGACGCGGAGGCGGTTTGCCTTGGGGGACCCGGTGACGGTTACCATCGCGCGGGTGGACGTCCCCGCGCGGGAGTGTGACTTGGCGCTCGATGTGCCCCCGCGGCGACAGCGTCGCCGCCACCAAGGGAGGAGTTGATGGCGCAGAAACGGAACTCGCGCAAGGCGGAGCGCCGCGGCAGGCCGCGCGCGGATGTTCGGCTCAGCATGCGTCTGGAAGGAGCCCCGGAGGACGGCGCGCAGGCCCAGATCGTCACCGAGAGCCAGAACATCTCGGCCAGCGGCGTCTACTGCCACTCCTCCCATTACCTCGCGCCGGCCTCGAAAGTCGCGATGACCCTGGTCCTGCCCCGGATGCCCGGCGCGGGGACCGTCCAGGAACTCATCAAGTGCGAAGGCATCGTCGTGCGCTGCGAGCCCTCGCGCGCCGGACGCGGGGACGCGGGATTCCAGATCGCCTGCGCCTTCTCCGGCCTCGACGAGCGCCGCCGGCTGCTGATCGACGAGTTCGTCACCTGGCGCAACGTCCAGGCGCTCCGCGCCGCCACGCGTGCGGCCGGAAGCCCGCGCCGCAAGACGATCCGCAGCGGGCCGGCGCGGCCCGGCGCCGCGCGGGGCTCGGCCGCGGGCGGGCGGGCGGGCGCGCGGCGCCGGACGATGCACTAGGCTTCGTTTGACCACGCCAGTCGGCAAGGCGTCGCGGTGACCTCGTTCCGCGCGCCGATCCCGCTGACCGTCCGCCCCGGACCGCCGCTGCGGGGACGGTTTTCACCTCCGGGCGACAAGTCCATCACGCATCGCGCCTACCTGATGGGCCTGCTCGCCGACGGCGAGTCCACGGTCGAGGGGCCCAATCCCGGGGCCGATTGCGAGGCGACCCTGTCCTGCTGCGCCCGCGTCGGGGCGCGCGTGGCGCGGACGCCGGAGGCGGTGCGTATCGGCGGCTCGGTGCCGCGGATCACCGAGCCCGAAAGCGTGCTCGAGTGCGGCAATTCGGGCACGACGCTGCGCCTCATGAGCGGAATCCTCGCCGCGCAGCCCTGGCTCGCGGTGCTGAGCGGCGACGCCTCGCTGAATCGCCGCCCGGTGGCGCGGGTCATCGAGCCGCTGCGGCGGATGGGTGCCCGGCTCCACGCCCGGGGCGGCGACCGCTTCCCGCCGCTGGTGGTCCAGGGTGGGGCCCTGACCCCGATCACCTACGCGCTGCCGGTGGCGAGCGCGCAGGTGGCCTCGTGCGTGCTGCTGGCCGGACTGCACGCCGCCGGCCGCACCGCGGTGGAGCTCCCGGGACAGGCCCGCGACCACACCGAGCGCATGCTCGGCGCCTTCGGGGTCGAAGTGGTGATCGCGCCGCGGCCGGGACTGGGGCCCCGTCTCGAGGTCCAGGGACCGGCGCGGCTGCGCGCGGCGCGCCTGCGGGTTCCGGGTGACTTCTCCGCGGCGGCGTTCTTCCTCGCCGCGGCGGCCGCCACGCCCGGGGCCGAGGTCACGGCCACCTCGGTGGGTCTCAACCCCACGCGCACCGGATTGCTCGACGTGCTCGAGGCGATGGGGGCCGGGGTGAGCCGCACGCCGCGCGGTGAGCAGGCGGGGGAGCCGGTCGGGGAGGTCACGGTCACCGGGCCCGATCACCTCGACGCGTTCGCCGTGCCGCCCGAGTGGTTGCCGCGGCTGGTGGACGAGGTGCCGGCGTGGACGATCGCCGCCCTGGCCGCTCGCGGCACGTCCCTCCTGAGCGGCGCGGCGGAGCTGCGCGTCAAGGAGAGCGACCGACTGGCGGTGCTCGCGCGGCAGCTCGGCGCCCTCGGCGGCACGGTGCGCGAGCACGCCGACGGGCTCGAGATCGAGGGCGGCAGGCGGCTGCGCGGCGGCACGGTGAGCGCTGCCAACGACCACCGCATCGCGATGGCGCTGGTGCTGCTCGGGCTGCGCGCGCGCGCGCCGGTCACGGTGGACGATGCGGCGAGCATCGCCACCTCGTACCCCGGTTTCCGCGATGCTCTCGCCGCACTCGGCGGCGAGGTCGTCGACCCCCGCGCCGGGGGCGGGGCATGAGCTTCGTGGTCACCATCGACGGTCCCTCGGCCGCGGGCAAGAGCACCACCGCCCGCGCGGCGGCCGCGCGGCTCGGCTTCCTGTACGTGGACACCGGGGCGTTGTACCGTGCGCTGGCGCTCAAGGTCATGGACACCGGGGTCTCGCCCGACGATCCCGCGGCGGTGGAGCGATGCATCGCCGAGACCCGGCTCGACCTATCGGGCTCGCCGGAGCACGCGCACGTGTGGCTCGACGGGACCGACGTCAGCGAGGCGATCCGCACGCCGGCGGTGAGCGAGATGGCGTCGCGGCTCGCGGCCCAGGGCGGCGTGCGCCGCGGGCTGGTCGAGATCCAGCGCGCGTTGCGCGAGCGGGGCCCGCTGGTGGGCGAGGGGCGAGACCTGGGGACGGTCGTCTTCCCCGATGCCGAGGTGAAGATCTACCTCGACGCCGATCTCGACACCCGGGCGCATCGGCGCTATCGCGAACTGCAGCAGCGTGGTATCCCGATGCCGCTCGACGAGGTGCGCGGGGAGCTGGAGCGGCGCGACGGCCGCGATCGCGAGCGGGCGGATAGCCCGCTGCGCCCCCCCGAGGACGCCCGGATCGTGGACACCACGGGGATGGACATCGTGGCCCAGGTGGAGGCGGTGCTGGCGGTCGTGCGGGCGAACCCTGCCTGTCCGCCCGACGCGCTGAGGCGGGCCGGCGGGCCACGGGCGGGTCCAGGGCCCGGGACGAAGGGCTAGGAGATTTCGTGGGAGCGTATTATAGTGCTGCCCGGTTCGTGGTCAGGGTGGGGCTGGGAACGCTGACCCGGTGGGAGGTCGAGGGTCGCGAGCACCTGCCGTGCGACGGCGGGATGATCGTGGCTTCGAACCATGTCTCCTACTGGGATCCGCCGCTGGTCGGGGCGGCCATGACCCGCGAGTGCTTTTTTCTGGCCAAGGAAGAGTTGTTCACGGCGCCGCTGTTGGGCCGCCTCATCCGGAGCGTCAACTCGATCCCGATCCGGCGCGGGGTGGCGGACCTGAGCGGTCTCGCCCGGGCCATCGAGATTCTCAAGGGTGGCAAGGCGCTCATGATGTTTCCCGAGGGCAGCCGGATGCGCGACGGCGAGCTTCATCCCGCGCGCCCCGGCGTGGGAATGCTGGCGGTGCAGGCGGACGTGGCGGTGGTTCCCTGCTTCATCTCGGGCAGCAACCGGCCCGGGCGGTGGTGGATGGGCGCGCGGGTGCGGATCTCTTTCGGGGCCCCGCGCTCGTGGCGCGAGCTGGCCGGCGGCGAGGGCGACCCGACACCGGGACGCGCGCTCTACCAGCGGGTGGGCGACGCGGTGATGCGTGAGATCGCGGCATTGCGGGCGAAACAACTGAATACGGCATCGCAGGGAGCGGCCTGAGCGCCGCCCCATATTCCATATCGCAGGAGGTTTCGATTCCCATGCTGGAAACGCCCGAGAAGACCCTCAACCCCGTCGCGGAGACCCCGCAGCGGGCGCCCTCACCACCGCCCCTCCCGATCAATGCCGACGAGGAGGACGATATCAGTCCCGAAGCCCGAGCCGAGCTGTTCGGGCAATATGAGGAGTCGCTGCGCTCGATCGGCGAAGGCGAGATCGTGCGCGGCAAGGTGCTGTCGATCGACGACAAGGACGTCCTGGTGGACGTCGGCTTCAAGAGCGAGGGCATCATCTCGCTCGCGGAATTCTCCGATCCGGGAAGCATCAAGGTCGGCGACACCATCGAAGTGTTCCTCGAGAAGATGGAGAACCAGGACGGCCTGGTCGTGCTCTCCAAGCAGCGCGCCGACTTCGTGCGCGTCTGGGACCGGGTCAAGGAGGCGCACGACACCGGGCAGGTGGTGGAAGGGAAGATGGTGCGCAAGATCAAGGGCGGCGTCGTGGTGGATCTCTACGGCGTGGAGGCCTTCCTTCCCGGCTCACAGATCGCCCTGCGCCAGGTCCAGAACGTGGACAACCTGCTGGGCCAGACGGTCCAGGTGAAGATCATCAAGCTCAACAAGCGCCGCCGGAACATCGTGGTGTCCCGCCGAGCCGTGCTCGAAGAGGAGCGCGACCGGATGAAGTCCACCATCCTCAAGGACCTGGCCAAGGATCAGATCCGCGAGGGCGTGGTCAAGAACATCACCGACTTCGGCGCGTTCGTGGATCTCGGCGGCATCGACGGCCTGCTGCACATCACCGACATGTCGTGGGGCCGCGTCGGCCATCCCTCGGAGCTGGTCAAGATCGGCGACAAGCTGCGGGTCAAGGTGCTCAACTTCGACCCGGAGAAGGAGCGCATCTCCCTGGGGCTCAAGCATCTCGAGGCCTATCCCTGGGAGGGCGTGGACGAGAAGTACAAGGTCGGCGACCGCCTCAACGGTCGCGTGGTGTCGATCACCGACTACGGCGCGTTCGTCGAGCTGGAAAAGGGCGTCGAGGGCCTGATCCACGTCTCCGAAATGTCGTGGACGCGCCACGTCCGGCACCCCTCCAAGGTGGTGAACATCGGCGACACGATCGAAGCAGTGGTACTCAAGGTCGACAAGGCCAACGAGAAGATCTCGCTCGGCCTGAAGCAGGTGGAGCCGGATCCCTGGCTCACCCTCGACCAGAAGTATCCCCCCGGCATGCGCGTCAAGGGCAAGGTGCGCAACCTCACGAACTTCGGCGCCTTCGTCGAGCTCGAAGAGGGCATCGACGGGCTGGTGCACGTCAGCGACATGTCGTGGACCAAGCGCGTGGCGCATCCCAGCGAGGTGCTCAAGAAGGGCGACACGGTCGAGGTCGTGATCCTGTCGATCGACAAGGAGCATCGCCGCATCAGCCTCGGGCTCAAGCAGGTGAGCGAGGATCCATGGCCGCAGCTCGCCGATCGCTTCACCTCCGGGATGGAGCTGTCGGGTGCGATCAACCGCCTGTTCGATCGCGGGGCGATCCTCGACGTCGGCGACGGCATCGAGGGCTTCGTGCCGCTGTCGCAACTCGGGATCGACGACCTCAAGCGTCCGAACGACGCATTCGAGGTCGGCGAGACGCTGACGACCCGGGTGACGCGAGTGGACGTTCCGAACCACCGGCTGATCCTGAGCGTCAAGGCGTGGCTGGCCGAGCAGGACGACATCGCGCTCGCGGAGTGGACGTCGAAGCGCAACCAGGTCAAAGCGCGCATCGCCGCCAGTCCGCCCGAGGAGCCGCCCGCCCCGGTCAAGGCGGCGAAGCAGAAGGAAGAGCCCGAGGAGGACGTCGAGTAGCCGCGACCGGCCTCGAGACCATGCGGAAGCCGGGTGGGCCGCACGCCTGCCCGGCTTCGCGCGTCTGGCGAGCGTCCGCTGCCCGGGGCGTGGGCGGGTTGCCCGCATCGCACGCGAGCCCCGCGGCGCACTCGACGCCAGGCTTGGCGCGAGCCCGTCGCCGCCTTATGCTGCGGTCCCGATGACGGCCCGCCTCGCCATCCTGGCGCTCCTGATCGCGGTCGCCGCCGCCCCGGCCGCCGCGCGACACGCGACGCTCGACTCGCTGCTCGCCGCCACGGCGGCGGACAGCCTGGTGGCGCCGTTGCGAGCGCTGGAAAACGACCGCGCCCAGCCCCATCTCGCGATCGAGGCCTCGATGCTCCTCGGCCAGCTCCACTATGCCCGCGGCGAGTACCGCCAGGCCGCCGACGCCTTCACCCGCGCGGCGGCCCGACTGGATCCGGCCGAGAAGCCCGAGGCCCGCTACTGGGCGGGCCTGGCCTGGCTCGGGCTGGGTGATTCCAACCAGGCCCGCGCGGCGCTGGAGGAGGTGGTGCGCTCGGATTCCCCGCGCCGTGCGGGGGCGATGCTGGGCGTGGCCCAGGCCTGGGCGATCGCGAACCGGCCCGACCGCGCGCTCGAGCAGCTCGATCGGCTCCTGGCCCGCGCCCCGGGGGAGGCAGGGCCGGCGGCCCTCCAGCTGGCGATGGCCCTCGAGCTGACGCAGAACCGGCCCGACGCGGCGCGCCAGGCACGCGACCGGCTGCTGCGCGCCTACCCCCAGAGCATCGAGGCGGCCCGGGCGCGGCTGGATGCGGCCCGGCCGCTCGCCGTCGGCCCCGCGGGTGCCGTGGGGGTGCAGCTCGGCGCCTTCGCCGACCCCGCCCGTGCCCGTTCGCTCGCCGAGGCCGCGCGCCGCGCCGGTTTCGGCAGCGCCCAGGTGACCATGGTGGGCGAGGGTGCCGCGCGCCTTCACATCGTTCGGCTCGGCATCTACCCTTCGGCCGACGCGGCGCGACGCGCCGGCGACGAAGCCGCCCGGGCGCTCGGCCTCACCTACCAGATCGTCTCGGCGCCGTGAGCGGGGGGCGCGGGAGCCGCACGCGGGTCGGCGCGTCGCGCGCCGTCGCCGCCGAGCGCGCGGTGCCCCCGCGTGCCGCATCGCGCACGCCGCTCATGGAGCAGTACGCGCGCGTCAAACGCGACCATCCCGACGCGTTCCTGTTCTTCCGCCTCGGCGACTTCTACGAGATGTTCTTCGAGGACGCGGTCCAGGGGGCGGCACTCCTCGGTCTGACGCTCACCTCGCGCAACCGGCAGGATCCCGACCCGATCCCGATGTGCGGCATTCCCTGGCATCAGCGCGACGCCTACGTCGCCCGGCTGCTGCGGCTCGGACACAAGGTCGCGATCTGCGACCAGCTCGAGGACGCGGCGCAGGCCAAGGGGTTGGTGCAGCGCGGCGTGACCGAGGTGCTGACCCCGGGCTCGGTGACCGGGGACGCCTTCCTCGATCCCGCGGCCAACAACTTTCTCGCCGCACTCTGGCCCGCCGCGGGCGGCGTCGGCGTGTGCCTCGCCGACGCCTCGACCGGCGAGGTCAAGCTCGCGCAGCCACCGTGGGAGGACGCCGCGGCCCTGCTCTCGCGCCTGCGGGTGGCGGAGTGGGTGCTGCCGCTGCCGGAGGAGATCCCGGACGGCGCGGCAGCACCCCTGGAGGCCGCGTTGCGCGGGCTTCCCGGCGCGCGCAGCCCGCTGCCCGCGGCGCGCTTCGACAATCCCGGCCTGCCGCTCGCGCGCTTCGGCGAGGACGCCCGCCCGCTGCTCGAGGCACTGCCGCTCGCGGCCGCGGCCGCCGCCGCCGCGCTCGACTACCTGGACCGCGTGCAGGGCGGCGCCGCGCTCCAACTCACGCGGCTCGAGCGCTGGGACGAGGACGACACGCTGCGCTACGACGCGGCGACCGCGCGCCACCTCGAACTCTTCCAGCCCCAGCCGGGCGGCGAACCCCGCCACACCCTCTGGCACCAGGTGAACCTCACCGTCCTGGCGCTCGGCGGCCGGCGGCTGCGCGGCTGGCTCGAGCGCCCGCTGGCCGAGCCGGAGGCGATCGCCCGCCGGCTCGATACGGTCGCCTCCTGGGCCGCGAACGCCGTCGCGCGCGGGCTCTTGCGCGACGCCCTGCGCGGGCTTCCCGACCTCGAGCGACTGGCCGCCCGCGTCGCCTGCGCCAAGGCCACGCCGCGCGACCTTGGGGGCCTGCGCGACGCCCTCGCCCGCCTGCCGGCGGTGGCGGAGACGCTCGAGGGACTCGACGAGTCCGCGATCGGCGGAGCGCGCGCCGCGCTCGCCGGCAGCCCGGCGCTGGAAGCGCTGCTGCGGCGGGCGCTGACCGACGATCCGCCGCCGGTCTCGCACGAGGGCGGCATCATCCGCCCCGGCTACGACGCGCGCCGCGATCGGCTCGACGATCTCGCGCACTCGGGCAAGCGCTGGATCGCCGAGCTCGAGTCCACGGAGCGCGCGCGCACCGGGATCCCGAGCCTCAAGGTCGGCTACAACCGCGTCTTCGGCTACTACCTCGAGGTCACCCGCCCGCACCTCGACAAGGTCCCGGAGGACTACGAGCGCCGCCAGACCCTCACCACCGCCGAGCGCTTCGTCACCCCGGGGCTCAAGGCCAAGGAGAGCGAGGTGCTGAGCGCGGAGGAGAAGCTGCGCGCCTGCGAGCACGAGCTGTTCGTGGCGCTGCGCGAGCAGGCGGCGGGACACGTCGCCGCCATCCAGCGCGCGGCGGATGCCCTCGGAACGCTCGACGCCCACGGCGCGCTGGCCGAGGCCGCCGCCCGCTTCGGCTGGGTGCGCCCCGAGGTGGACGGCTCCGACCGGCTCGAGATCGAGGCTGGACGCCACCCGGTGGTCGAGCGGCTGCTGCCGCGCGGCGAGTTCGTCCCCAACGGCGTGGATCTCGACGGCGGCCGGCGTCAGATCCTGCTGGTCACCGGACCGAACATGGGCGGCAAGAGCACGTACCTCCGGCAGGTGGCGCTGATCGTGCTGCTGGCCCAGGCCGGCTCGTTCGTGCCCGCGGAGCGCGCCCGCATCGGACGCGTGGACCGGCTCTTCACCCGGGTGGGAGCGGCCGACCGGCTCGGCGCGGGGCACAGCACCTTCATGGTCGAGATGCGCGAGACCGCCGACATTCTGCGCTCCGCTACGCCGCGCTCGCTGGTGCTGCTCGACGAGGTCGGGCGCGGCACCTCGACCTACGACGGCCTGGCGCTGGCGTGGGCGGTGACCGAACACCTGCACGAGAGCGGCGGTCCCCGCCCGCGCACCATCTTCGCCACGCACTATCACGAGCTCACCCAGCTGGCGGAGCGCCTGCCGCGGCTCGCCAACGTGCACGTCACGGTCAAGGAGTGGGGCGAGCAGGTGGTGTTCCTGCACCGCATCGCCGAGGGTGCCGCGGACCGCTCCTACGGCATCCACGTGGCCCAGCTCGCCGGGCTTCCCGCGCGGCTCATCGCGCGGGCGCGCGAGGTGCTGGCCGAGCTGGAGAGCGAGCGCACCGCCGAGCACCTCGCGGCCGGCGGCGCGGCCGCGGTTCCGGCGGCGGCACCCGAGCTGCCGCTCTTCGCCGGGCCGCATCCGCTCGAGACCGAGCTGCGCGGGCTCGACCCCGAGCGCCTGACGCCGCTCGAAGCGCTCCAGCGGCTGGCCGAGTGGAAGCGTCGCTGGGGAGGCGGCTGAGCCGCTTTGCCGCCGGCGCGACGCGCGGGCCCGCTCCTCAGCGCAGGCGGCGGCCCTCGCGGCGCGGGGCTCGGGCGGGCGGATCGCGGCGGGGGGCGCGCGCTCCGTTGCCGGCGCTGGACGCGGCGCCGAGGCCCGCGATCGCGATCAGCGCGGGTTCCGCCGCGGTAGGGCGCCCGGCGTCTGCCACCGGCGCTCCCTGCGGCTGGTCGCGGCGGTAGTCCACGAGACGGCGATGGTGTGCGGGGCGGTGCTCGCGCAGCCAGGCCTCGAGCGCACCCCCGTCGTCGAACCAAGCCCGGATGTCGGCGAGCGGCAGGCGGCGCTCGCAGCCGCGCGGATCGTAGTCGCGGCACAGCACCGGGTGGCGGCCATGGATCGCGCAGCGCCCCCGCGCGTCGAGGTGGGTGCAGATCGTCTCGACGTGCAGGAACCAGTGCTCGGGCTTCTCGACGTAGAGGCTGATCCCGCGGTGGCAGAGCGCCCAGATCCACTGGTCGTATTCCCATGCCGCGCGCGGGGCGTCGATCTCGACCGTGATGTAGGTGCAGCACTTGACGCAGCCGGCGCAGAGGTCGGCGTTCTCGTCGGCGCCCAGGTCGCGCGAGACACGCGCGTCGGCGCTCGCGGGCGCGGCCCGCATGTCGTGGGCACCGGGGGATCGAGAGCGTTTCATGGGCGGGAGTTTATAGCCGAAGCCCGCGCCCACCGCCAGCGTCCGGGACCGACGCGCCCTCCTGCGCGGCGCACGATCGCCCACCTCGGCACGTCGCGCGCCTCGGTCCAGCCGCCGTCTCCGTCCTTCGAGCACGAAAGGCGCGACCACCCCCGCGAACGAGGGCGGTCGGCGTTGACGGCGGGTCGCTCCCGATCACCGGTACAAGCTCTTGAGCTTTCCCCACGTGCTGCTGCGCGTCGGTGTCGCCGAGCAGGGCGTCACCCCTCCCGCCTGCCAGCGCAGGCACTGGTTGTAGAGCGGGGTCGTGAGAGGGCGGAGTCCGCTCGTCAGGACCGAATTCAATACGATCGTAACCGGCGTGCTGCAGCCTCTACACGCTTCGGCGCCCACGGTCCGCGCAAAGTTGATGGTGACCGTGAAGCCGTAGTACTCGTACACGCGCCGGATTCTCACCCCAGGAGGCGCCATGGCATAGCTGACTCTGAGCTTGGCACGATTGGCTGCCACAGGGTCGAAGTAGGGGAACGCAGAGGTGCTCCATTTCACGAACTTGTGGGTGATGGGCATGCCTTTCCATGGATTTGGGCACCCGTGCCACGTCGCGCTCGTATCCGCCGAGACCGACAGCGAGCCCTCGCGGCAGCCGCCCGGGTCGGTGAGCTGCCACCAGTCGGGCAGCTCGGCCGAGTCGCTCTGGAAGTGGATCCACGCGTCGAGGTATCGAAAATCCATGTCATCGGCGGGGTTGAAGGAGACGGTGAAGCTGACAGTGCCGTCGTTGGAATCGCACGCGAAGGTGCTAAGGGCGGTCGGGTTGTCGAACCAGCAGCGGGTGCCCCAGGCGATGTTGATCCCGCCGGCCTGGGCAGTGGGGGCCGCGAGCGCCAGCAGGCAGACGGCGAGGAGCAGTACTCTCATGGCGACCTGCCTTTCCTCCCGTCCGCTCGAGTCAAGCGGGAGGACTTCATTCTACCTCCGCTAGCCCAACTTCGCCTAGCGAGGGCCGAACGCGGCGCGCCGGGCGGCGCGCGCCAGGTCCGAGTCGCGCGTCGCGGCGGCGAACTCGGCCGCCGCCGCGCGCAGGCGTGGCTCGGGCTCGCCGCCCGCCGCGTCGAGCGCCAGCCACGCCAGGCGCTCGACGCTTCCCGAGCGCGCGGCACGCCGCAGCACCGCGGCGAGCGTCTCGGCGGCCGCGGGCTGGCGGCCGAAGGCGCGCGGCGCCTTCCACAGCGCGCGCGCCGCTTCGGCGCGGATCGCCTCGACCGGGTCTTCCAGCTCCTCGAGCAGCCGCACGCGCAGGCTGTCGCGCAGCGGCAGATCCGCGTACCGCGACGGCCGGCCCGGCGTGGCGCGCTCGATGTCGGACACGATGAGGTTGACGCCGAGGGTGAGGACCGCCTGCTCGCGCACCCTGGCGTCGGGGTCGCGCGACAGCTCGAGCACGCGGCGCACGGTGGCGGGGGAGCGGAAGCTCCAGCGCCGCAGGGCGCGGGCCTTGGCCGCCGCGGTGCGCGGGTGCTCCTCGGGGTCGAGCGCCGGCAGTGCCGGACGCCAAACCACGGGCAGCACCGCGAGGGCCAGGGCGAGGAGTGCCGCCGCGACGCGCTGGCGCCCGCTCGACGCCCAGCGCAGCGCCCACGCCGCCCCGAGCGCCGCCCCCCAGGCGGGCAGCCACGCCCAGCCGCCGCCGGCGAGGAAGCGGCGGTAGGCATCCGCGGTCCCGGGCGCGCGAAGGACGCGGCCCACCGCGTCGATCAGGAATCCCGCCGCGACGGTGACGAGGGCGGCGAGCAGTGCGCCCGCGAGCAGCGCGCCGCCTAGCCGGCGGCCGAAGCCGGCAGGGGGCGGGGTGTCGTTCATGGCTCGGTCGTGGCGGCCTTCCAGACCACGCTCACGGCGGCCAGGACCAGTGCCGCGACCAGCGTGGTACCCATGCCGCGAATGTGGAAGCCGGGCACCAGGAGCGCCGTGAGCCACAGCATGACGGCGTTGAGCACCAGCAGGAACAGCCCGAGCGTGACGATCGTGAGGGGCAGCGTCAGGATGAACAGGATCGGTTTCACCAGGGTGTTGACCACCGCCAGCACCACCGCGGCGAAGATCGCGGGGATCCACCCGTTCAACTGAAAGCCGGGCATCACGCGCGACAGGCCGAGCATCGCCGCCGCCATCACCAGGAAGTAGAGCAGGTGGCTCATGAGACACCCTCCAGGACTTCGAGACAGTTCTCGTAGCGGCCGAAGGACGGCATGAGGTAGACGCCGTTGGCCATGGACTTGCATTTGGCCAGGAGATCGCGCGCCAGCTCGACGCCCACCCGCTGCCCCTCGCTGCCGGCGGCGTGCATCCGCTCCCGGATCCAGTCGGGGACCTGGATGCCGGGAACCTCGTTGTGGAGGAACTCCGCGTGGCGGAAGGACTGCAGCGGCAGGACCCCGATCAGGATCGGGATGTCGGTGAGCCCGCTCAGCCGCGTGACGAAGCGCTCCCAGCACTCCAGTTCGAAGACCGGCTGGGTCATGACGAATTGCGGCTCCGCCTCGAGCTTGCGCCTCACCCGCTCGAACTCGTGATCGAGGTCGTCGGCGGTCGGATTGACGCCGCAGCCGAAGGCGAAGCGCGTCGCCGCGCCGATCGAGCTGCCGGCGAGGTCGGTGCCCTGGTTCATGCGGCGGACGATGCGCATCAGCCCGGTGGCGTCGGTGTCGAACACCGCGGTGGCGTTGGGATAGTCGCCCAGGCTCGGCGGATCGCCGGTAAGGCACAGGATGTTCCGCAGGCCGAGGGCGTGCGAGCCCAGCAGGTCGCTCTGCAGGCCCATGAGGTTGCGGTCGCGGGTGGTGAAATGGAGGATGATCTCGATCCGCGGAAAGTGGGTGTGGATCTGGTAGGCGAGCGCCATGTTGCTCATGCGGATGCGCGCCATCGGCGAGTCCGCGATGTTGATCGCGTCCACGCCGCGCCGCACCATGAGCTCGGCGCCCTCCATCACCTTGCGGGTATTGATGCCGCGCGGCGGATCGATCTCGACGCTCACCACGAACTTCTGCCGCAGCGCCTTGAGCAGCACCGGCTCCTCGCTGGTGAGCGGGAGCTCGACCGGGGCGGGTGCCGCCTCGATCACGCGGATCTCGGCGCCGGGCGCGAGTTTTTCCGCCGGCAGATGCGAGCTCAGGCGCTCGCGCATCGCGCGGGTGTGCGCCGGCGTCGTTCCGCAGCAGCCGCCGACGATCCGCACGCCCAGATCCACGGCGCGCGCGGCGAACTCGGCGAAGTACTCGGGGCTCGCCAGGTAGAGGAAGCGCCCGTCCATGAACTGCGGCAGGCCGGCGTTGGGCATCGCCGAGACCGGCGTGTCCCCGGCGGCCGCGAGCACCTCCTCGAGGACCTCGAGCGTGGCCTGCGGGCCCACGCCGCAGTTCACCCCGACGACGTTCGCACCGGCCTGCTTGAGCGCGCCCACCGCCAGCGTCGGCGTGTGGCCGTAGAGGGTCTTGCCGTCCTGGCCGAAGGTCATCTGCGCGATCACGGGCAGTCCGAGCGAGACGCGCCGCACCGAGCGCAGCGCGGCCAGGATCTCGTTGAGGTCCTGGAAGGTCTCGAGGATGAAGCAGTCGCAGCCGCCTTCGAGCAGGCCCTCGGCCGCGGCGTGGAAGAAGCGCTCGGCATCCGCGGTCGTGATCTGGCCGAACGGCACCAGCGGCTTGCCCAGCGGACCGATCGAGCCCGCGACGAACGCGTCCACGCCGACGATCTCGCGGGCGGCGCGCGCGGTCTTGGCGCCCTGGCGGGCGATCACGCGCACCTTGTCGTCCAGCCCGTGAGCGGCGAGGCGTATCGCGTTGGTGCCGAAGGTGTTGGTTTCGATCAGCTCGGCGCCCGCCGCGAGGTAGTCGCGGTGCACGGACTCGACCAGCGTGGGCTTGGTCAGGTTGAGACCGTCGAAGCTCTCGGAGAAGGGAACACCGCGCTCGTAGAGCAGCGTGCCCATGGCGCCGTCGGCCAGCAGCGGGCCGCGGGCGAGACGGTCGAGGATGGGCGAGGGCATGACCGGCGACTCTACCGGCTTGCGCGCCGGCACTTCAAGCGCCGCGGCCTCGAGCCCCCGGGGATCGCGGCGCCCCGCGACCGCGCATCGTCGGGTGCGCGCGGCGGTGGTTGGAGCGCTTCGCGGCCGCTGCTATAGTCCCGCGCCGTGCTCCCACGATTGCCGCTTTCCCTCGCCATCGCCTCGGGCGCGCTGCTGCTCGCGGCGGCGGCGGCCGCGGACGTCCCGACGCTGGGGCCGGACGCGCTGCGTCCGGGGCAGCGGGCGGTGGTCCGGACCGTCTTCGAGGGCACCCGGGTCGACACCTTCGCCGCCGTGATCGTGGGCGTGCTTCGGGGCGGGCCGGTCTCGGGCGACATGATCCTGGCCCGCGCCACCTCCGAGCGCGTCGTGCGCACGGGAGTGGCGCAGGGCATGAGCGGCTCTCCGGTCTACGTGGATGGCCGGCTGATCGGCGCGCTGTCCTCGGGCTGGCCCTTCATGCGCGAACCGGTCTTCGGCATCACACCGATCGGCGAGATGCTCGAGGTGCTCGACCTCAAGAGCGCCGCGGGCCCGGGCGGGAGCGCGGGTCCGAGCGGCGTGGACGTCCCGGGACGCAGCACCGGCGTGACCTTTCGCGGCCTGAGCTGGAGCGACGCGCCGGCGGAGACCCCCACGGCGCCCGCGGGCACCGTGGCCGCGCGCGGGCCGGCGCCGCTGCCGCTGCCGCTCGCCTGCAGCGGTCTCAACCCCGGCGCGCTCGAATCCGTCGGGCGCTGGCTCGCGCCCTTCGGATTCAACGCCGTGCCGGGAGGCCGCTCACCCGGCGGCGGGCCCCCGGCGGACTCGCTGGTTCCGGGCTCGGCGGTCGCGGTGGACCTGCTGAGCGGTGACCTGCGGCTCTCCGCGATCGGCACGCTGACCTACCGCGACGGTGACCGGGTGCTGATCTTCGGCCACCCGTTCTTCCAGTCCGGCGACGTGCGCATGCCGCTCTCCAGCGCCACGATCGCGACGGTCATCGCCAGCGACCTGAACTCGTTCAAGCTCGGCATGCCGGGGCAGCCGGCGGGGGTGGTGACCCAGGATCGCCGCACGGCCCTCGGCGGCCGCATCGGCGGCGTGGCGCGGATGCTGCCGGTCGCCGTGACGATTCGCGCGCCCGAGGGGCGCCGGGCGTTCCATTTCGCGAGCATCGAGGACCGCGCGCTGGCGCCGACCCTGGTGGGGATCGCGACCACCAACAGCGTGCTCGAGTCCGGAAGCCGGGGCGGCAACCAGACGCTGCGCTGGACCATGCGGCTCTATCGCCCCGCAGCCCCGCCGCTGACGCTGTCGGACGTGGCGGCCGGCGATTCGCCCCCGCGCGAGATGGCGGCGGGCCTGGTGTCCCCGCTCGCCTTCCTGTTCGGAAACCCGTTTCAGTCGCTGGCGCTCGACAGCATCGCGGTGGACGTCGAGGTCGATCCCGGCCGCGAGCGCTGGACGCTGCGCGCCGCGCAGGTGCTCGACCCGGCGGTGCGCCCCGGCGGCGAGGTGCGGGTGCGCTGCGAGCTCGAGCCGTGGCGCGGGGGCCGCGAGGTCCGCGTGCTCACGCTCCGGGTCCCGGAGGAGGCGCCCGAGGGCCGCTACCGGCTGTGGCTGGGCGGCGGGGCCGAGCTGACGCGCTACGAGGCACAGCACGCGCCGGGCCACTTCCGGCCGACCTCGTTCGACGACGCCTGGAGTCGCCTCGGCGCGCTGCGTTCGACCGCAGCGCTGTATGCGGCCCTGCTCGCGACCGCCCCGGAGGTGACGAGCGACGGGCGGGACTATCCCGAGCTGCCCGTGTCGGCGCTCACGCTGCTCGCCAGCGACCAGCGCGCCGGCGATGCCGCACGGCGCGGAGACACCGCGTGGCTCGACGAGCGTCGCCTGGCGCTGGGCGGGCCGGTGCAGGGCGAACTGATGTTGTCGGTGACCGTGGACGATCAAGCTCCGTGAGCGGGGGAGGGCGCGTGTCGGACAAGAAGGCGGATCGGGTTCGGGAGCGCTGCGCGGCGCGGCGCGCGGCGATGGCACTGGCGCTGGTCTGGAGCTGCATCGCGGGAGCGGCCGCGCGTGGGTCCGACACGCAATGGTGGATCTCCAGCTCCCCCGCCGACTACGCCGGGGCGGAGTCGCGCGGCGTGGTGGTGCGCCCGGACGGGGCGCTCGAGCTCGGCCCCGCCGCCTCCGTGACGTCCGCCGACTCGCTGGACATCGTGTGGGCGCTGGCGGTGCTCGAGGACGGGTCGGTGGCGCTCGGCGGGGAGAACGGCCGCATCGACCGCTGGACCGCATCCGGCGGCATCCGGCCCTGGGTGCGGCTGCCGGTCGGCCAGGTGCTGTCCCTGGCGGCGGACGGCGACGGGCTGGTCGCAGGCACCGCCCCCGCGGGCCTGATCTATCGCGTCGGCGCGCGCGGGGACACGGCGCTGCTTGCGCGCACCGGCGAGCGCTACGTGTGGGGGCTGGCCCCGGCCGGCCGGGGCGCGTGGTACGCGGCGACCGGCACCCGCGGCCGCTTGCTGCGCATCGAGCGCGGCGCCGCGCGCGTGCTGCTCGACACCGAGGAGAGCAACCTGGTGTCGCTCTTGTCCGACGGCCGGGGTGGGGTCTACGCGGGGGGCGATTCCCGCGGCACCGTCGTCCAGGTCCGCGCCGACGGCACGGCGCGCACGCTGTTCGACGCGTCCGAGGAAGAGGTGCGTTCGCTGGCGGTGGGAGCGGACGGGGCGCTCTACGCCGCGGGGCTCAGCGCCTCGGCGGTGAGCCCGCGGCCGGCGGAGCGTGCCGCGGCGAAGACCGGGGCCGGTGACCCCGACGCGGAGAGCGATGGCGACGAGGAGTCGCCCGAGCCGGTGCGCAGCCCGGTCAGCGGGGGCCGGGCGAGGGTCTACCGCATCGTGCCCGACAGCTCCGCGGTGGCATGGTGGAGTTCGCCGCAACCTTTCGTGTTCGCGCTCGCCCCGGGCGCGGGCGGGATCGTGGTCGCGACCGGCAACCGTGCCGCCGTCTTCCTGCTCGAGGACGCCAACCGCGCCACGCAGTGGCTGGCCGCACCCGGGGGGCAGATCACCGCACTCGCGGTGGGCGGCGACGGCACCGTCTACGCCGCCGGCTCGAACCCCGGCTCGCTGTGGCGATTGGGCCCCGGCCGGGCGGCGCGCGGCGAGCTGGAGGCGCCGGTCTCCGACGCCCGGCGCATCGCGCGCTTCGGACGCGTGCGCTGGGAGGGACGCGCCGGCGGCGCGCGGGTCGAGCTGCGCACCCGCAGCGGCAACACCGAGGAGCCCGACACCACCTGGAGCGCCTGGGAGGGCGGCCCCGCGTCCGCCGAGGGCCTGCGCATCGCCTCGCCCCCTGCGCGGTACCTACAGTGGAAGGTGACGTTGGCCGGGGGGGATCCCCGGATCGCCGCGGTCGAGGCCGCCTGGCGCGAGAACAACCTCCCGCCGAGGGTGGACAACGTCGTCATCGCCCCGCAGGGCCAGGGCTTCAGCGAGGGCGGGCTGCTGCCGCGCGCCGAGCCCGTCACCCAGAACCTGCCGAGCGGCCAGAAGGTCGAGTACTCGCTGAAGAGTCCGAGCACGCCCCAGGAGCTTCGCGCGCTGCCGATGTGGGCGCGCGGGCTGCGCACCGTGCAGTGGACCGGCAGCGATCCCAACGGCGACCCGCTCCTGTACGCCCTCGCGATCCGCGACGAGGACAACGGGCAGTGGATCACGCTCGAGAAGGACCTCGACGCCACCGCCTACACCTGGGACACGCGCGCCCTGCCGAACGGTCGCTACCGCCTGCGCGTCATCGGCTCCGACGCCGGCGGCAACGCGGTGGGCGAGGAGCGCAGCGCCGAGGCGCTGAGCGATCCGTTCACCGTGGACAACACGTCGCCCGAGGTGGTGGCACTCGACGCCCAGGGGGCGGCGGCCGCGGTGCGCGTGCGCGGGCGCGCCGAGGACGCCCTCAGCCCGCTGTCGCGGATCGAGGTTTCGCTCGACGACGGCGACTGGCGGGCGGTCACGCCGGTGGGTGGACTGACGGACGCGCGCACGGCGAGCTTCGAGCTGACGCTGCCGGCCGTAGCCGCCGGCGCCCACACCGTCAGCGTGAGAGCGGTGGATCTGGCGGGGAACTCCGCCACGCGCGCCACCCGCGTGACCGTTCCCGCCGCCCGATAGGCCGTCGTTGACCCGGCCGCGTCCGCCGCTGCGCATGATCCAGGGCGGCGCGGGCTTGGGCCCCAGCGCGATGGGTCCCGCGCTCGAGTTGGCCGGCATCGGCGCCGGCCTCACCCTCACCATGGCGCTGCTCGGCGCGATGCCGGGCTGGCTCCAGCGGCTCGGAGCCTTTCAGGGGCTGTTCACGCTGGCCTTCGGCTTCTACGCGCTGGCGCTGTGGGGACTCCGGCGCTACGCGCGCCTGCCCCACGTGGGGCTGGCGGTGCTGGCGGTGGCGCTGGCGACCCGCGCGGCGCTGTTCCCGGCCGCCCCGTCGCTGTCGGACGACATCTACCGCTACGTCTGGGAGGGTCGCGTCGTGGCGAGCGGCGGCAATCCCTACCGCCAGAGCCCGCTCGACCCGGCGCTGGCGCCGCTGCGCGACGCGGTGATCTACCCGCGCATCAACCACAAGGAGCTGAGCACCATCTATCCGCCGCTGGCCGAAGCGGGCTTCGCGCTGGTGGCGCGCGTGGTGCCCACGGTGTGGGGGTTCAAGCTCTGGGTCGTGCTCCACGATCTGGCCCTGGTCGCGGTGCTGGCGTGGTGGGCGAGGCGCCGCGGCGGGAGCGCGGCGCCGGCGCTGGTCTATGCGTGGAATCCGCTGGTGCTGATCGAGTACGCGGGCAGCGGCCACCACGATCCCACGGGGATGCTGTGGCTCGCGCTGGCGCTGGTGCTGGCCGATTCGCGTCCGGTGGCTTCGGCGCTGGCGCTCGCCGCGGCGGCACTGGTCAAGCTCGCGCCGCTCCTGGCGCTGCCATTCCTGCTGCGCCGCTGGCCGTGGCGCGCGCGCTGGGTCGCGCTCGTCACGCTCGCGGTCGGGCTCGGCTGGTTCTGGCTCCAGACTCGGGGCGCCGCCTCGGGCCTCAACGCCTTCTGGGGCACGTGGCGCAACAACGAGCTGGGCTTCTTCTACCTCGATCGCCTGCTCGGAGGATTCGGACCCGCGCGCGTCGCGGCGCTGGGGCTGGTCGCGGCGGCGCTCGCCTACGCCTGGTGGCGCGAGCGCGCGCCCGCGGCCGCCGCACGGCTCGGGCTGCGGGTCGGTACCCTGGTCTCGCCCGTGGTGCATCCGTGGTACCTGGGCTGGGTCCTCATGCTCGAGCCGCTCGGCCCCTCGCCGCCGTGGCTTTTGCTTTCCTTTACGGCGATCCTAAACTACGGCGTGTTCGCCACCACCGCTCTCGGTCGCGACTTCCACCCGACGCTCGCCTGGCGCTGGGTCGAATTCGGCGTGCCGTTGCTGCTCGCCCTCGGCCTGACGCTGCGGGCGCGCCGCGCACCCGCCGCACCGGTCGACTGACGGAGAACGCGATGTTCGAGTCGCTGTCGAGCGCCGTGCGCCGCGAGGTCTCGGGCGAGCGCGCGCTCGAAGCGGTGCGCGCGCTCGCCGGTTTTCACCGCGTGCAGGCCAGCCCCGGCTACGACGAGGCGGCGGCGTGGATGGCGCGACAGCTCGAGCCCCTGGGTCTCGAGATCGAGGTCGAGCACGTGCCGGGGGACGGCCACACCCGCGCGCTGGGCGTGCCGATGCCGCGCGGGTGGTCCTGTACCCGCGCCGAAGCCGCGCTGGTCGGCGCCGCCGGCCGCGAACCGCTTTGCGACTACGCGGCGGAGCCGCTCTCCCTGGTACTGCGCAGTGCTTCCGCCCGCGGCCGCTACCCGCTGGTCGCGGTGGCGGACGGCAGCCAGGACGCCCACTATGACGGGATCGACGTGCGCGGAGCGGTGGTGCTGGCTGCGGGACCGGTGCACCGCGTGCACGAGCTCGCGGTGGTGGAGCGCGGGGCCGCCGGCCTGCTCACCGATGGGCGGCGGCTCCTGCCCCCGGTGCGCGAGGAGTCCGACGAGCGCGACGCGATTCCCTACACCTCGTTCTGGTGGGTCGGCGACCAGCCGCGCGGCTGGGGCTTCGTGGTCAGCCCGGAGCGCGGTACCCGGCTGCGCGAGCGCCTGCGCGTCGGCGAGCCGCTGGCGCTCGAGGTCGAGATCGACGCGCGGGAATTCGATACGCGCATCCCCCTGCTCTCCGCCCGCCTGCCGGGGAGCGGCCCCGGCGACGTGCTGCTGCTGGCGCACCTCTGCCACCCGCGACCGAGTGCCAACGACAACGCCTCCGGCGCGGCCGCGGTGCTCGAGACCGCGCGCGTGCTCGCCGGCCTGCGTCATCGGGGCGAGTTGCCGCCGGGTCCGCGCGGGGTGCGCTTTCTGTGGGTGCCGGAGCTGACCGGGACCTGCGCCTGGCTGGCGGCCGATCCCGACCGCGCCGCGCGCACGCTGGCGGCGCTCAACCTCGACATGGTGGGCGAAGCCCAGGATCGCTGTGGCAGCACGCTGCTGGTGGAACATCCGCCGTGCTTCGCGGCGAGCTTCGCTTCGGACCTGCTGCTGCGGGTGCGGGCGGAGGCGCTCGACTGGGTGCCGACCTACTCCGGGCCCGGTCACTACTCGCTCACCCGCGTGGCGGAGGTGCCCTACGCGGGGGGCAGCGACCACGCGGTGTTGATCGACCCGGCGATCGGCGTGCCCTGCCCGATGCTCATCCAATGGCCGGACCGTTTCTATCACTCGTCCCACGACACCCCGGACCAGACGGATCCGCGCTCACTCGCGCTCGCCGCGCGCTGCGCCGCGACCTACGCCGGCTTCTTGGCCGCCGCGGGTCCGGATCAGGCGGAATGGCTCCTGGGGGTCGTGGGCCGCGCCGCGCGCCGGCGCTGCCTGGCGGCGCTGGACCGGCTCGACGCGCCGCGCGCGGCCGCGGCCGAGCGATGGCGCGGGCGCACCGCGCTCGAGAGCTGCCGGCGACTCGATCCCGGGGCCGTGGCGGTCCGGGAGGCGGTCGAGGCCTTCGAGCGGTTTTGCGACGCCGAAGGCGTGGCGGGCGAGGATCCGGGGGTTCCGGCCGCGGACGCGAAGCGGCGCGGCGCCACACCGCGGCGTCGGGTGGGCGCGCCGCTCGACTTCCTGCGCCACCGGCTTCCCGGCTACGCGCAGCTCCCGCGCGAGGCGCGCGAGGCATTCCTGCGCTTCGAGGCTTCGGTTCCGGGCGGCAGCGCCGCTCTCGATGTGGCATGGTTTGCGTGTGACGGTCGCCGCACCGTTGACGAGATCGCGCGGCTGGTGTGGCTCGAGTGCGGCGTGGCGCTCGGCGCCGACCGGGCCGCGAGCGGTGGTCCCGGGCTGTCCGAGTTCTTCGAGTGGACCTCGCGACTCGGGGTCAGCGAGTGGGTGACGGGAGAGGAGGGCGCGTGGAGTTCCAGCACACCCGATACGGCTACGCGCTGAAGATCGACGCGGGCGAAGAGATCGTCTCCAGCCTCGCCGCCTTCGCCGCGGCCCAGGGGGTGCGCGCGGGCCTGATCTGCGGCCTCGGCGCGGTCGGCGAGGCCGAACTCGGCTTCTTCGTGCGCGCGACGCGCGAGTACGTGCGCCGAACGTTCCGCGGCGAGCACGAGATCGGCTCCCTCGTCGGCAACTTCAGCGAGCTCGACGGGGAGCCCTTCCCCCACTGTCACGTGGTGATCGCCGGCGACGACTTCGTCGCCCACACCGGTCACCTGTTCCGTGGCGTGGTCACGGTCACGTGCGAGCTCCAGGTGGTGACCGACCCCGGGGTGCTGCGTCGCGTGCGGCGGGCCGACCTGGGGTTCAATCCGTTGCGACTGGGCGGCTAGGCTCGGTCCGCGTACGCCCGCCGGCGGTCGCGCGGGGGGCGAGGGCCTCGAGGCGGGTCCGGCGGATGAGCGCCTCGCGCCCGGGATTGGGGCCGGCGGCGCCTTTCGCCGTGCCGGGAACCCAGGCGAGTGCGGCGATGCGGTCGATCACCTCCATCCCCTCCACCACTTCACCGAACACCGTGTAGCCCGCCCGATCCAGCGAGGGCTGGGGCGCCAGATCGATGAAGAACTGGCTGCCATGCGAGCCACGCTCCGGATTGATCCGGTCGTCGAAGCGCGCCGCCGCCACCGCGCCCCGCAGGTGGGGCAACCCGATCTCGGCGGGGACGGTCGTCGCAGGGCCGCCGCGGCCGTCGTCGGAGGGATCCTGGTTCCGCGTGTGGGGGTTCCCGCCCTGGATGACGAAGCCCGGAACGACGCGGTGGAAATAGGTGCCGTCGAAGAACCCCGCGGCGACCAGCGCTTCGAAATTCGCCACGGTCCGCGGGGCGGCATCCGCTCGCAGCGCGATCACGATCACGCCCTGGGAGGTCTCGAGCACGGCGGTCGCGCGGCGCTCGGCGGCGGGCGGCGCTCGGGTCGCAGCCGGAGCAGCCGCGGCCGGACCCCCGGGGGGCCCGAGCAGCCCGGCCGCGGCGGCGGCCAGGGCTGCGAGCTGGTGTGCCAAGCGCATCGTCCGTGTCCTCCCTGGCGGCTGCGCGGGTCGGTCGCGCGTCCAAGCGGTTCCATCCTGCACGCCGCGTTGGCTTGTTTGCAACCCCGTGACGCACGCGCCGCGCCGCCACCTGCCCCGGGCGGTGCGGACTTGCTATACTGCCAGGCCCCATTCGCGCGCGGCGTGCGCGCTCACGCGCGCAGGGCGACGATGCCCCAGTGGCGTCCGGTGCGCCCGCGATCGCGGCGGTGGGAGTAGTACCAGGAGGCGTCGCACGCGGTGCAGGCGCCGGAGTCGTGCAGCGAGTCGGGCGGCAGCCCCGCCTCGAGCAGCTGCAGGCGCGCGGCGTGCGGCAGGTCGAGGTGCCACGCGGCCCCGGCGCGACGCACTGCGGCCGCGGGAAAGCGGCGGGCTACGTCGTCACCGACCTCGTAGCAGCAGGCGCGGATGCAGGGACCGAGATGCACCGTGACGCGTTGGGGCGCCACCCCGGCGGCGGCGCACAGCGCGAGCAGTGTCGCTCGCGGAATGCCGTCGGCGGTGCCGCGCCAGCCGGCGTGGGCCGCCGCGACCGTTCCGGTCGCATGAAAGAGGAGCGACATGCAGTCGGCGGTGCTCACCGCGAGCGGGACCCCGGGGCGGCGGGTGAGCAGGGCGTCGCACGCGGGCGTGTGGCCCGGCGCCTCCACCGCGACCACGCGCACGCCGTGCATCTGGCCGGCGGTGGCGAGGCGGTCGTGGTCGAGGGCGAGGGCGTGGAGCAGGCGGCGGCGGTTCTTGGTCACGTCCTCGGCCCGGTCGCCGGTGGAACGGCCGAGATTGAGCGAATCGTACGGCGCGGCGCTGACCCCGCCGCGGCGGGTGGAGAAGGCGAGCACGACTTCGGGGTCGCGATCCGCCGGCCGCCACAACGGGACCTCGGCGCTGGCGTCGAGCGTCCACATGATTTCCGGACGCTAGGCAAGGCCGCGGCGGACGTCAAGCCCCGCGGGCCACAGGGGGGATCGAACCGCATGATGCGACGTGTGCTCGGTGGGCTGTGGGGCGCGGGCCTGCTCGCGTGGGCTGCGTGCGCCGCGGCGGCGCCGGCCCCGCAGGCGCCGCCGCCCGCCATCGCCAAGGTCGGCGACCGATCGGTGCTGCGCAAGGAGTTCGACCTCCGTTACGCGCAGGCGATGGCCGACTACCGGGCGCGTGCCGGACAGGATCTCTCGCCCGAGCTGGAGCCGATCGTGCGGCGGCAGGTGCTGGAGGGGATGATCCGCATCGAGCTGCTCGCGATCGAGGCTCAGCGTCGCGGGCTCCAGGTGAGCGAGGCCGATGCCGAGCAGGAATTCCGAAAGGACCCGGTCTTTCGCGAGAGCGGCGAGTTCAACCCGGCGAAGTACGAGGCGATGCGCATGGCGAATCCCGGGGCCTTCGCCGCCGCGCTGCACGAGGTGCGGGCGCGGCTTTCGGCTCAGCGCATGCGCGAGCGCATCGAACGCGAGCACGCGCCGGAAGAAGCGGCGCTGCGTGCCCGGCTCGAGCGCGCGCTGTCCGAGGCCGACATCGAGGCGCTGGTTCTGCGTTACGAGGACTTCGGGGGCGATGCACCCGAGCCCCGCGAACGCGACGTGCTCGCCGAGTATGCCGACCACGCCGCCGACTACCGGCGTCGCGAGCAGGTGATGATGAGCGTAGCCTTCTTCGACCAGCCGCCGATCGACCCGGCCAAGCGCGACGACCCGGCCGCCCTGCGGGCCTGGGATCGCCGCATGCGCCAGGCCGCGGACAGCGCCCTGGCCGCGGTCCAGGCGGGCGCGACGCTGGAGCAGGCCGCCAGCACGCACGCCACCGTGCGCACCCGGGTGACGGCGACGCCGGACGAGTTTCCGGCGTTTTGGCAGGGGGACGCGCGCCAGCGCGCGGCGGTGTTCGGCGTCCCCGTCGGCCGGGTTCTGCCGCAGCCGGTGCACTCCAACCCGGGCTGGCTGCTGGTGCGGGTGGACGCGAAGACGCCCGCGCACGTGGCGCCCCTGGCCGAGGTGGCGCTCGGCATTCGCGCGCAGCTGCGCGCACGGGCCCGGCTCGCGGGCGAGGAGCCGTTGATTCGCGCGCTCTACGCGGCACGGCGCGACAGCCTGCGCGGCGTGGCGGTGAAGCTGCGCGTCGCGTGGTTCGACACGCTGTCGGTCTCGGTGAAGGAGCCGTCGCCGTCCGACCTGGACCGTTACCACCGCGGGCATCTCGCCGACTACTCGTCCTTCGACGCCGCCACCGGCGCGATCAGCACCATTCCCTTCGAACAGGTGCGCGACGAGATCCGCACCCGCTGGCTCAGCGAGCAGCGCGCGCTGCGCGCGAGGAGCCTGGCCGAGCAGCTGCAGAAGACCTGGGGCTCCGGGCGGCGCGACGCGAGGCTCGAGCGCCAGGCGGCGGAGGTGCGCGAGGTGGGCCCCCTGCTGTTGGGCAGTGCGATACCCGCCGGGGCGGCGGGGCCGGCGCTGAACGACTCGATCGCGGCCCGTGGCGGCGCGCCGGGGGCCGGGGTGGTGGTGGACGCGGGCGGAGCGCTCGTGTTCCTGATCGAGCAGCGCCTGGAGGATTTCCTCCCGCCCTACGAACAGGTGCGGGAGAGGCTCGCGCCCCAGTTCGCGACCCAGCGCGAGCGCGGCGAGGAGCGGGGCGCCCGGGCGCTGTTCGACGCCGATCCGCGGCGCTTCGCCCTGGGCAACATGATCTACCTGTCGCGCCTCGTCTTGGACCCGCTCCGTCCGCTCGACGTGCCGCTCACCCGCGCGGAAGTCGAGCGCTACCATCGCGATCACATCGAGCGCTACTCGGCCGCAGAGCAGATGCACGCCAGCCACATCCTGATCAGCCCCAAGGGCCTCGGAACCGGACAGGACCAGGCGGCCCGGGTCCAGGCCGAGGCGGTCCTGCGGCGGGTGCGTGCCGGCGAGAACTTCGCCGAGTTGGCACGCCAGTACTCGGACGACGAGGGCACCCGTGAGAGCGGGGGCGATCTCCAGACCTTCGGCCGCGGGGCGATGCTCGACGCCTTCGATCGCGCGGCATTCTCATTGCGCCCCGGAGACGTCAGCCACGTGGTCAAGACCGAAGTCGGCTACCACATCATCAAGTGCCTGGACTACTACCCGACCTTTGCTCCGCCCCTGGCCGAGGTGTACTCGAACGTGGGTTACGATGCCGCCAAGGAGAAAGCCGATGCCATCGTGGCCCAGCGCGCCGACAGCCTCTTCCGCAGCTTGAAGAGCCCGTCACAGGCCCGCGCCGCCGTCCGCGAGGGGATCGTCCTGATCCACAACCAGCGCCAGGTCGGAGAGCCCAATCCGGTCCGCGAGCTGGACACCTACTTTCATACGCTCGACACGCTCGCGCCGGGCACGTTCTACCCTGGGGTCATCCGCCTGCGCAGCGGCCAATACGTCATCACCTGGGTGGACAGCATCGGGCCTCCGGCGTCACCCACCTGGGAGCGCGCGCGTGACCGGGTCATGGCCGAGTACCAACGCACCACCGGGGAGCGCGCGATGCGCGCGAAGTGCGCCGAGCTGGACTCGATGCTGCGGACGGGCTGGTCGTTCGACAGCCTCGGCGCGCTGTGGGGCGGCCTGCTGCACGCCCCCTCGGTGCAGGCCGGGCAGGGACTCGACAAGTACGGCGGCGTGGCCGAGATCGACTCGCTCCTCTTCGGCGCCCGGCATGGTCCCGCGCTGACCTCCGGTGGAATCAGTGGCTGGGTGGCGCTGCGCCCGGGGCTCGCGCGCATCCGGCTCAACGAGGTGCACGCGCCCAGCGCCACCCAGCTCTCGGCGAGAACGGAGAGCGAGCGGCGGGTGGCGACCCAGCGCAATCTCTACGAGTATTTCGAGGAGCTCAAACGGCGCTACCCGGTGCGCATTCTCGATCGCGCCTTGCGCGACGTGACCTTGCCCCCGCCCCCTTCCTCGCTCTAGTCGGGGGCAGACCGCGCCGATCACCGTCTGGCACGGTCGATCCTCGCTCCGACGCCGTTTCACCCTGCAACCCGCTGCATCGGCGTCGCCGCGACCTCGGCCGGCGGTCGGACCCGCCCAGAGGCGGGCCGGCGTTGCGCCCCGGGGACAGCGCCGTGCAAATCGCCCGGATCGGCGCCCGGCCTGCGCCGGCCGGCGCTGGATTCCCCCGGCCCGGGGCAAATTGAGATTGGTATGCTCCGTGCAACTTCGTGATTGGAGGCGTGTGACGACCCGATGAGGACCGAGACCCCTGCCACCCATAACGGCGCCCGGCGGCGTATCGTGCTGGTCGACTTCGACTGGCAGGACGCCGACCTGTTGCCGCGACTCCTGCGTCGCCCCGAGATCTCGGTCCGGCTGGTCGCGGGCGGGGATGGAGAGGAGGCCGGCACGCGCGTGGCCGAAATGTGCGGTCTGCCCTGCACCGTCGACCTCGCCGATCTCACGCGCGAGATCTTCGACCTGGCGCTGGTGAGCGAGCGCAGCCCGCGTCGCACCCAGGTCGAGGGCCTGCTGCTCGCGCTTGGAACCCCGAGTGCGACACCCGAGTCGTTCCTCGACGACGAGGCGGGCGCCGGATCCGACATGCCGGGGATCGAAGCCCCGCTCGCGCTGCACGCTGCGGCCTTCGAGACGTCGCTGGGCGGCCAGCCGTGCGACACCATCCTGCGCGACGCGCTGCCCGACCTCGCCCCGGACGCGCCCACCACTCCGCAGCCGGTCAGGCCCTCCGGGCGGCGGGGGGTGCGCATCCGCAGTCTCGACGACTTTCCATCTTCGGAGGACCGCCACCAGCTCGAGGGGGCGCTGCGGATCCTCGTCGCGGATACCGGCGCCGGGCGCGCGGAACTCCACGCCGGTCGCAAGGGCGACATGAAGATGGTCGCCGAGATCGGACCCGACGATGCTCTGCTCAAGGGTCTGGTCGATCTCGCGGTCGAGCTCAACCTGCCCCAGGTGATCAAGCAGCTCTCCGGACCCCAGGAGGGCAAGGCGTGGGGGGCGTGGCCTTTCCAGACCACGCAGCACCGTGGGGTGCTGGCGGCGGGAGGGATCAATCCCGCAGAGGGCTGGACCACCTGGGAACGCATGGTGGAGGACCTCCGGGCCACCTGGGACGAGCACGATCGCGAGATGGCCGCGCCCGCGTTCCCGCTGGTGCCCGACCCGGCCCAGGGCTGGCTCCAGCCCGACGACTTTCGCGCCCGGCTCGAGCTCGCGGTCGAGCGCAACCACCGCGACGGACTGCGCTTCGCCGTCCACCGCCTGGGATTTGCCGACGTGCCGGAGAGCGTGGACGTGTTGTGCCGACTGCTTCCGGATCAGCTTCGCGACACCGACTGCATCTGTCGACCTTCGGCGCGCGTCATGCTGCTGCTCACCGCCGGGGCGTCGAGCAGCTTCAGCCACTTGCGCCGGCGCCTGGGCTCGCTCTGGGAAACGGCATGGCGCGAGGCAGTGCAGCCGGCGCCCGCCGCCCCGATCACCGACGAGCGCATCGAGCTGACCGGCCCGGAGGACGCGGAGGGCTTCCTCACCGCCGCGTGCCTCTGGCTTTCGGTGCGCTAGACTCGGCTGCTCGGTCGCCCGGCGTTCGTCCGCGCCTGGTACTCGGCGTCCTTGGACGGATCCTGGACGCGAGTTCCTCCCGCCCCGCGACGGCGCTGGCCGGCGCCCGTTCCCATCCGTCTCCACTCCCCGCAGCGCCCGGCCATCGCTGTTCCTTGCGCCCCCTGGGGCCGTCGTGTACTTAATTGCGGCTTGGACCTGGAGGCCATGGTGGAGCACCCGATCCGGCGCCTTGCGCCCGAGACCGCCACGCACATCGCGGCGGGGGAGGTCATCGAGCGCCCGCTGTCCGCCCTCAAGGAATTGCTGGAGAACGCCCTCGATGCCGGGGCGCGGGCGATCGAGGTGCGGGTCGAGGGCTCGCTCGATCGGGGATTCCAGATCGCCGACGACGGCGTGGGCATCGCCGCCTCGGAACTCGAGCTGGCGCTCGAACGCCACGCCACCAGCAAGCTGCGCTCGCTCGACGACCTCGACCGCTTGGAGACCCTGGGGTTTCGGGGCGAAGCGCTCCCGAGCATCGCCGCGGTGAGCCGGCTGCGGCTCACCAGTCGGGCGCGCGGGGCCGACGCCGCGTCGTACGTCGCGGTCGAGGGCGGCGTCACGAGTGGGCGCGGGGACGCGGCGCGGGCTCCCGGCACGACGGTCGAGGTCTCCGACCTGTTCTTCAACGTCCCGGCGCGGCGCAAGTTCCTGAGCTCGCCAGCGGGCGAGATGCGCGCCGCCTACCGACTGCTCGAAGCGCTCGCGCTCGCCTTCCCCGAAGTCGCGTGGCGGATGGTGGTGGACGGCCGGGATCGCCTGGACTGGCCGGCCGCGACCTCGCGCCGCGAGCGGGCGAGCGCGCTCTGGGGCGCTCGCCATGCGGCCCAGTTGCTGGAGGCGCGGGGCGAGCGCGATGGCCTGGCGATCGAGGCGCTGCTCGGACTGCCCGAGCACGGGCGCGCCTCCCGCGGAGGGCAGGTGTTCCTCGTCAACCGGCGCTGGATCCAGAGCCCGGTGCTGGCCCAGGCCCTGCGCCAGGGGTACGGGAACCTGCTTCCCGCGGGACGCTTTCCGGCAGCCATCCTGTGGCTCTCCGTGCCGCCCGCGCGGCTCGATGTCAACGTGCATCCCACCAAGCGCGAGGTGCGGTTTCCCACCGAGGAGTCGGTGTTCTCGCTGGTGGCGGGAGTGTGCGCGCGCCCGCTGGCGAGTCTGCAGCCGCCCTTCACCGTCGTGCGCGGCGGCGGCACCGAGCCGTCATGGGCCGACCGGGTGCGCGAGCGCCCGGCGAACCAGACCGACCTCGGGCTCGAGTCCCGTTCGGGACCGGACGCCACGGCCGGCGGCGGCGCGGCCACGCCGGCGCCGGCGCCGCCGGTGGCGGGCGAGCCCGAGATGTGGCAGCTCCATCGCACGTACATCCTCGCCCCGGTGCGCGGCGGGCTGGTGATCATCGACCAGCACGCGGCGCACGAGCGCATCCTGTACGAGGAGGCGTTCGCGCGGCTCACCGGCGAGCGGGCCAGCTCGCAGCAGCTGTTGTTCCCGGCGGTCGTGGACCTGTCGCGCGACCAGTTCGAGTTGCTGCTCGAGCTCGGACCCTGGCTCAAGCAGTTGGGCTGGGACCTCGCCCCGCTCGGCCCGCCCACGGTCGTCATCCAGGGTGTGCCGCCGGGGCTGCGCCACGAATCACCGGGCCAGCTCCTGCAGGACGTCCTCGACGGCGTGAGCGAGCGCTCGGGCCGCACGGCCCACGAGAACGTGGCCGAGCACCTCGCGCGCTCGTTCGCCTGCCATGCCGCGACGCGCGCCGGCGACGCGCTCACGCTCCCCGAGATGCGCGCGCTCGCCGACCGGCTGTTCGCCACCGCGCGCCCTCACGGCGATCCCCATGGCCGGGTCACGTTCGTGCGACTCGACCTCGACGAGCTGCACCGGCGCTTCGGGCGCTAGGCTCGGTTCGAGAACGCCCGGGGGCTGCGTTGCGCGGTCGGCTCCTCGCTCCGACGTGGCCCACCGGCCACGACTGTCGTCGCCCGACCGCGACGCCTTGCCCCCGGGCGTTCTCGAACGGAGCCGGGAGCGTGTCCGAAAGACCGAGGCTCAAGTTGCGCGGTCGGCTCCTCGCTCCGACGTGGCCGGGCACCACGCGCAGCGTGGTCGGCCACGACTGTCGTCGCGCGCCCGCGACGCCTCGCCCTCGGGCGTTCTCGGACGGAGCTTGAGATGGGCGCCGCGCGCGTGATCGCGGTGGTCGGGGCCACCGCGACCGGCAAGACCGCCCTCGGCGAGGCGCTCGCCGTGGCGCTCGGCGGCGAGTTGGTGTGCGCCGATTCGCGCCAGGTGTACCGTGAACTCGACCTCGGCACCGGCAAGCCGTCGCCGGCCGAGCGCGCCGCACGCCCGCACCACCTGTTCGAGGCCCTGGAGTTGGGCGAGCGCGCGAGCGCGGGCTGGTACGCGCGCGCCGCGCGCGAGGTGTGCGCCGCGATCCATGCGCGCGATCGAGCTCCGGTGCTGGTCGGCGGCTCGGGACTCTACCTCGCGGCCGCCCGTCGCGGGCTGTCGCTCGAGCCGCCGCACGACCCGCAGCTCCGCCAACGGCTGCGGGAGGAGGCACGCACGCTCGGCAGCGGGGCCCTGCACCGCCGCCTCGCGGCCTCCGACCCCGAGACCGCGGCGCGGCTGGATCCACGCGACGCCCAGCGCGTGATGCGAGCGCTCGAGGTGCTGGCGGCGAGCGGCCGCCCGCTGTCGTGGTGGCATCGCCAGGAGGCGGGCCCCGCGGTCCAGGGGGAGTGGCGGGTGGTCGAGCTCGTCGTGCCACCCGCGGAGCTGGCGGAGCGCATCGCCGCGCGCACGCGCTGGATGTTCGCCCATGGGCTGATCGAGGAGACCCGCGCCCTGGTCGAGCGCGGCCACGGCGACGCGCTGCGCGACCTGCGGGCCGTGGGCTACGACGAGGCCCTGGCGCTTCTCGCGGGGCGGATGTCGCGCGCGGAGGCCGAGGCGCGCACCTGCCTGCGCACGCGCCAGCTCGCGAAGCGGCAGCGCACCTGGTTCCGACACCAGGTGGACGCCGCGCGGTTCGAGGCGGCGGGGGGAAGCCCGGCGGACTGGCTGGCGGCAGTGCGGGATGCCCTGCAGGTTTGAACGCCGTCACGCGTTTAGCGTCCCCCGGCCGGACGCGCCGGCGCCCCCGGGCTCGCACGCCGGGGTCCCCCGGACGCGCGACGGCGGGACCCTCGGAGCTGCCACCCGGTGGCCGCCGGACGCCGCGCGTCGGGCCTCGGCATCGCCACCGAGCGCGGCGCCACTCCGGATTGACACTGTGGTTTGGAGCGATTAGCTTCCGTGTGACTTGAACCACGGCTATCGTGAGCGGGCATAGCTCAGTTGGTAGAGCGCGAGCTTCCCAAGCTTGAGGTCGCGGGTTCGAACCCCGTTGCCCGCTCCATTGCTTCGCGGCGCTCAGGCGCGCCGGCGCGGGCAGCGACGTCCCCGGCGCGCCGCCTGATGTCTCGAAACGGCGCGGACCCGGTCCGGCGCACGACCCCTTCCCGGAATTCGTCATGTCCGCACCGGTGGTGGTGATCATCGGACGTCCCAACGTGGGCAAGTCCACGTTCTTCAATCGCGTGCTCGGCGAGCGGCGGGCGGTGGTGCACGACCGGCCGGGCATCACGCGCGACCGCAACGCGGTGCGAGCCGAGTGGGCGGGGCGCCACTTCGTGCTGGTGGACACCGGCGGCTTCCTGCCGGCGGCGTCCGAGGGGCGCGATGCCGCCGTGCGCCGGCAGGCGGAGGCCGCCATCGATCTGGCCCAGGCGGTCATCCTGATGGTGGACGCGCTGACCGGCGCCACGGATCTCGACGCCGCGATCGCGCGGACGCTCCTGCGTCACGCGGTCCCGGCGCTGCTGGTGGTGAACAAGGTGGACCGTCCCGGCGATCCGGTGACCCACGACTTCCACCGGCTCGGGCTGGGCGAGCCGATTCCGATCGCCGCCGAGGGGGGCTTCGGCATCGGGGATCTGCTCGATCGGGTGGTGGCGATGCTGCCGCCGGAGACCGGCGAGGAAGAGAAGCGGCATCCGCGGATCGCCATCGTCGGGCGGCCCAACGTCGGCAAGTCGTCGATCGTGAACGCATTGCTCGGCGAGGAGCGCGTGATCGTCGAGCCCAAGCCCGGCACGACCGTAGATCCCATCGATGCGCGCTGGTGCACGCCGGCGGGTGAGTTCGTGCTCGTGGACACCGCGGGCATTCGGCGCCAGGCCCACTTCGGCGACCAGGCCGAGTTCTACGCCACGGTGCGCGCGTTGCACGCGATGGAGCGCGCCGACGCCGCCTGCGTCGTGGTGGACGCCGTACAGGGTTTCCAGAAGCAGGAAGCGCGGCTCGCGCACCACGCGCTCGATGCCGGCTGCTCGGTGCTGCTCGCCTACAACAAGTGGGACGCCATCGAGGGCCGCGAGTCCGCCTGGAAGGTGGTGCAAGCCGATCGCGCCGATCGGTTTCCCACGCTGGGCGACCTGCCGGCGGTGCCGATCTCGGCCACGCGCGGCACCCACCTCCACAAGCTCCCGAAGCTGCTGGCCCAGCGGGTGGCCGAGCGCGCGCGCACTATCCCCACCCACAAGCTCAACCAGTGGCTCAAGGAGGTGCAGCTTCGCCGCCAGGTGCCGAGCGATGCGGTGGGCAAGGCGCCCAAGATCTACTACCTCACCCAGACCGGGACCGCTCCACCGCAGTTCACGATGTTCGTGAACGCGCCGTCGCGGCTGTCCGAAAACTACCGGCGGTTCCTGTGGCTGCAGTTCACCAAGCACTTCGACTTCGCGGGGACACCGGTGCGGCTGCTGGTGCGCAAGAGCGAGTGAAGGGCCGAGGCTTCCCCGGCGCGGCCGGATCGCGCCGCCGGGGGATGGGAGTGGGACGATGCTGGTGAGTCTCGTCGCGTGTCTGGCGATCGGCTACGTCGCCGGATCCCTGCCGTGGGGCCTGTGGCTGGGGCGGACGCTGCGCGGGGTGGACGTGCGCACGCTCGGCTCGGGAAACCTCGGCGCGACCAACGTCTACCGCTCGCTGGGACCCGGCATCGGGATCGCGACGCTGGTGCTCGACATCGCCAAGGGGGCGCTGCCGGTGACGCTGGTGCCGGGACTGCCGCTGGCCGCCGCGTTTCCGGGCGGCCCCGAGTGGTGCCGCATCGCGGTCGCTCTCGCCGCCATCGCCGGACACATGTTCACCTTTCTCGCCGGCTTCCGCGGCGGCAAGGGGGTGGCCACCACCGCGGGGGTGTTGCTCGCGCTCGCCCCCGTGGCGTTCCTCGCGTTCACGGTCGTGTTCCTGACGACGCTGGCGCTCACCCGCTACGTCTCGCTCGGCTCGATGCTCGGTGCGATCGCCTTCGCCACCGCCCTCGGCTTCCTGGCGCCGGGCGGCGTGCGGAGCCCGACGTTTGCCTTCGGCGTCCTGGTGGCGTTGTTGGTCATCGCTCGCCATCGGGACAACCTGCTGCGGCTTGCCCGTGGCGAGGAACGGCGCTTCACCTTCCGGCGCGGGCGGGAGGACGCGAGCGCGCAGAAGGAGGGTGTCCGACGATGAGCATCGTGGCGGTGCTGGGCCCGGGTTCGTGGGGGACGACGCTCGCCGTGCATCTCGCGGGAGCCGGCCACGAGGTACACCTCTGGGGCCACGAGCCCGCCGAACTGGGGCGAATCGAGGCCGACCGGGAGAACCGGAAGTTTTTGCCTGGCATCACCCTGCCCGCGAAGGTTAAGGTTCAGCCGGAACTGGATGCCGCGCTCGCGCGGGCGGAGGTGACGGTCTTCGCGGTGCCGTCGCAAGCGGTGCGCGGGGTCGCCTCGCGCGTCGCCGAGAGCGGTCACAGGAGCTTGGCGGTGTGCGCGGCCAAGGGACTCGAGCTCGGAAGTCTCGAGCGCATGTCCGAGGTGCTGGCCGAAGCGCTGTCCGACCCGGAGCCGGTGGTTCTCACAGGTCCCAGTCACGCGGAGGAGGTGAGCCGCGGGATCCCCACCTCGGTGGTGGCGGCCTGCGGCGACGAGTCGCGCGCGCAGCGGATCCAGGTGTTGTGCTCGACGGAGCGGTTTCGCGTGTACACCAACTCGGATGTGGCCGGGTGCGAATACGGGGGAGCGCTCAAGAACGTGATCGCCATCGCGGCCGGCGTCTGCGACGGGCTGGGCTTCGGCGACAACACCAAGGGCGCTCTGCTCACCCGCGGGCTGGCCGAGATGTCGCGCCTCGGGATGGCGCTCGGCGGCCGGCGTGATACTTTTTTCGGCCTTGCCGGGATGGGGGATCTGATCGCCACGGCGATGAGCCGGCACAGCCGCAACCGGCACGTCGGTGAGCGCATCGGCCGGGGCGAGAGCCTCGAGCAGGCGCTGGGCGGCATGATCATGGTGGCGGAGGGCGTGCACACCGCGCGCGCGGCGCGCGACCTCGGGCGCGCGCACGGGGTGGAGCTTCCGATCACCGATCAGGTGTGCGCCATGCTGTTCGAAGGACGTGCCCCGCGCGAGGCGCTGCAGGCGCTGATGACGCGGGACCTGAAGCGTGAAGCCTGAGGTCCACGAGCGGAAGGGGGCTCATCGTTGGCACTGATCCGCAGCGAACCCGATGTCGATTCGAAGCTGTATCGGCCGATCAGCGAAGTGAGCGAACTCGTCGGAGTCAAGCCTCACGTCCTGCGCTACTGGGAGACGCAGTTCAGCATGCTGCGACCCCGGAAGAATCGGGCCGGGAACCGCATGTACCGGCCGGACGAGGTGAAGCTCCTGCTGCAGATCAAGGAGCTGCTCTACCAGCGTCGCTTCACGATCGCGGGCGCGCGGCGGCGGCTGCTCGACGCGCGGCGGGAGGACTCGCCCCAGGTCGAGATGGGATTCCACGAGGCCGAGAAGCAGCTCGCGTTGCGCGAGGTCACGGACGAGCTGCGGCGCTTGGCCGGCCGCCTGCGCGCCCACGCCCCCGCGCGCCGGCCCTGAGCGCCGACCCCGTCGCGGCACTTGCGGAGCGGGCCGGACCTCGCATACATTCGCACTGCAATCGACCCCTTGCGCACAGCACGGTCGGGGCGTAGCGCAGCCCGGTAGCGCACCTGCATGGGGGGCAGGTGGTCGCTGGTTCAAATCCAGTCGCCCCGACCAACTCTTTCCTCCCGCGCGCCGTGCTCTCCGTCACGCCGGCGGCGCGGCCAACCCCGGGGCGGGCGGTGTCCGAAGCCCCGAGGATGAGGCGGCGAGGGAGCGACGAGCGAGTCGTATCCGCACGATACGTCGCAGCGAGGAGCGACCGAGCCCACGCAGTGATCGCGATTTCTGACACCGCCTAGGCCGCCGGATTCGATGCTCTCCTGGCTCGCATACCTGATCGCTGACCTGGTGTCGCGCGCGCTCCCGGCGCGGGCGGTCGATGGTCTCGCCGTGGCGCTCGCGCGCGTGGCGTTCGCCCTTCGGCTCCCGGCGCGGCGGGCGCTGGCGGCCAATCTCGAACGCCTGCTGCCCGGCACCGGAACCCTGGAGCGCCGGGCGCTGGCGCGCGCGGCGTTCGAGCAGTTCGCGCTGTCGCTCGGCGAGTTCCTGCGGCTCGATCGCATGGCGCCGGGCCGGCTCGCCGGGGTGATCGAGGTGCGCGGGATCGAGCATCTGGCGGCCGCCCGCGCCAGCGGGCGCGGCGTCATCCTGCTCTCGGCCCACCTCGGCAACTGGGAATGGGGGGCGGCCTTCCTCGGCGCGGAGGGGAAGAAGATCCACCTCGTCGCCCGCCCGCACCCGAGCCCGCTCGTGGAGGCCTTCTTCGCCCGCCGCCGCCGCGCCTGGGGGGTTTCGAGCCTGTCCGGGAGCCCGCTGTGGCGCGACGCCGCCCGCGCGTTGCGGCGGCGCGAGTGGGTGGCGCTGATGAGCGACCGCGGCACGCACCGGCGCACCGCCCCGGTGTGCGCGTGGGCCGCCGCGCTGGCGCGGCGCACCGGCGCGCTCGTGCTTCCCGGGGTCATGGTGCGCATCGGTGCGGGCCGCTACGCGGCGTGTTTCGGCCCGCCGCTTTCTCCCGAGGCCTGCCGCCGCGGCGACCTGCGCTCGCTGCGGCCCTTCCTGGAGCGCTACCCCGGGCAGTGGTGCGCCTTCGAGCCGCTCCCCGAGGGCTTGGCTTGATGCGCCCCGCGGCGCTGGTTCCCGCCTACCAGGCGGCGGCGCACCTCGGCGAAGTGCTGCTCGGCCTCCAGTCGCTCGACCCGCCACCCGACATCCTGGTCGTGGACGACGGCTCGCGCGACGCGACCGCCGAGGTCGCCCGCCAATCGGGCGTGCGCGTGCTCTCCTTCGCCGGCAATCGGGGCAAGGGCCACGCCCTGCTGGCCGGTTTCGAGGCCCTCGCCGACTACGACGCCGTCGTCACCCTCGATGCCGACGGCCAGCATCCCCCGGCGTGCCTCCCGCTCTTCCTCCGCGCCGCCGAGGCGGGGGCGGACCTGGTCCTGGGTCGGCGGGCACGCTCGGCCGAGATGCCGGCCGCGCGGCGGCTCGCCAATCGCTTCTCCTCGGCCTGGGCCCATTGGCTCGCGGGGCAGACCATCACGGACAGCCAGAGCGGCTACCGGCTCTACCGGCGCGCGGTGTTTCGTGACACCCCGATCACCCCGGGGCGTTACGAGTTCGAAACCGAGATCGTGGTCCGCGCCGCCCGACTCGGATTCCGCCTCGCCGAGGTCGAGATCCCCACGGTCTACGGCGCGGAGGAGAGCCAGATGAGCGTGCTGCGCGACGTGCCGCGCATCGGGGGCACCCTCATGCGCCTGACGCTCGAGGGGCTCGCGCCGCCGCCCGCGATGCGCGCGGCGCTCGCCGCGCGGGGGCAGCGATGATCATCCTCGTCACCAACGACGACGGCATCTCCGCGCCGGCGCTCGGGCCGCTGCGGCGCCAGCTCTCGGCGCTGGGACGGGTGATCGTGGTCGCGCCCGACCGCGACCAGAGTGCCACCTCGCACTCGCTCACCCTGCACCGGCCGTTCCGCATCCACCGGCACGAGGCCGACGTCTACAGCGTGGACGGCACCCCCACCGACTGCGTGGTCGCGGCCTGGTACGGCCTGGTCGAGGGCCCGATCGACATGGTCGTCTCGGGAATCAACCAGGGGCCCAACATGGGCGAGGACGTGTTCTACTCGGGAACCGTCGCCGCCGCGATCGAGGGCACGCTGCAGGGGGCAGCCGCCATCGCGGTCTCGCTGGTGACTCGCGAGGTCTCGGACTTCGAGTCCCCGGCGCGCTTCGTGGCCGGACTCGCGCGCCGGGTGATCGACAAAGGGCTGCCCCGGCGGCGCCTGCTCAACGTCAACCTGCCGCATCGACCCTGGGAGCAGGTGCGCGGCGTCCGCATTACCCGACTCGGCAGCCGCGTCTACCGCGACACGCTGGTGCGCAAGGTGGACCCGCGCGGGCGCGACTACTACTGGATCGGCGGCGAGGATCCGGTGTGGGAGACGGACGCGGGCAGCGACTTCGCCGCGGTCCACGAGGGCTTCGTTTCGGTGACGCCGCTGCGCCTCGACCTCACCGATGATGCCGCGCTCGACCAGCTGGAGACCTGGGAGATTCCCACGTGACCACCGGACCCCTGGCCGCGGTGAACGAGCCCGATCCTTACGGCCCGGCGCGGCGGCGCATGGTGGAGGATCAGCTTCGCGGGCGCGGCGTGCGCCACCCGCGCGTGCTCGAGGCGATGGCCAAGGTGCCCCGGCACCTGTTCGTGGACCCGGCCTTCATCCCGCGCGCATACGGCGATCATGCGCTCCCCACCGCCGAGGGACAGACGATCTCCCAGCCCTACATCGTGGCCCGCATGCTGGAGCTGGCCGAGATCGAGCCCCCCGACCGGGTGCTCGAGATCGGCACCGGGAGCGGCTACCAGACCGCCCTCCTGGCGCATCTCGCCGAGCGCGTGTTCAGCGTCGAGCGCGTGCCGTCTCTCCTGCGGGCGTCGCAGCAATGCCTCGAGTCGCTCGGCATTCGCAACGTCGCGCTACGTCACGGTGACGGGACGCTCGGTTGGCAGGAGTTCGCGCCCTATGATAGGGTGCTGGTCACCGCGGCAGCGCCCCGTGTTCCCGACGCCTTGCGCGATCAGTTGGGGGAACGGGGTGTTCTCGTTATCCCCGTGGGAGGTGCGGAGTCGCAGCGCCTCGAAGTGTGGCGACGGCGGCCCGGCGACCGCTGGGAGCGCCGGCAGCACGGGGAGTGCCGGTTCGTTCCCCTGGTGGGTCGGGATGCCTGGCGGGACGGACGCGAGACAACCGAGTAGAATCGACAAGTCGGGGCGTGGCTCAGCCTGGTAGAGCACCTGGTTCGGGACCAGGGGGTCGGAGGTTCAAATCCTCTCGCCCCGACCATTCTTCCTCCTTCCACTCCCGCGCCGATCGTATCCGCTTGACACCTCCGGGCTCCCGGGGAGCATGCTCGGGCATGACACGAAGGCAGCGCCTGCATCTCGAGATCCACGGGCGCGTTCAGGGCGTGGGCTTTCGCTACTTCGTCCAGGCCATCGCCGCGGGCCTGGGCCTCACGGGCGAGGTGTGCAATCTCGCCGATGGCTCGGTCGAGGTGGTGGCGGAGGGCGAGCGCCCGGCGCTCGAGGCGTTGGCGGCGGCCGCGCGGCGTGGACCCGCGGGGGCGCGCGTGACCGACGTGACCGAGAGCTGGAGCGAGGCCTCGGGACACCCGCGGGGATTCCGCGTCACCCACGAGAGGCGTTCATGACGGCGCCCGAACTCCTGCGATTTCGAACCCAACTCGATTGCCTGCTGGCCGACGCGCGTCGGCGCGGAAGCCTCGAGTTGGCCGAGTACGAGTCGGTGCTGCTCGACCCCGGTTTCGACGACGACGAGTTCGAGCGCTTTCGCGTGTCCGCGGCGCGCTCGGGGATCGCGTTGCCCGAGGATCGGGAACGCGAAGCGGAGGTCGCTCCGCCGGCGGGACCGGCCACACGCGGCGCGGCGAGCGTCGCCGACCCCGAATTCAACCTCCTCGACCGTTACCTGAGCGAGATCGGACGCATCTCGCTGCTCGCGCACGCCGATTTGCTGCGCCTCGCCCGCAAATCTCGAGCGGGGGACACCGAGGCCCGCAAGCAGATCATCCTCGCCAACTTGCGCCTCGTCGTGCACGTGGCCCGCGGCTACCGCAACCGCGGCGTGGCGATGCTCGATCTGATCGAGGAGGGCAATCTCGGGCTGATCCACGCCGTGGACCGGTTCCAGCCCGAACGTGGCCTGCGCTTCAGTACCTATGCCGCGATCTGGATTCGCCAGTCGATCCTGCGGGGAATCTCGGAGCAATCGCGCTCGGTGCGCATTCCGGTGCAGATGCTGCAGCAGGTCAACCGATACATGCGCGCCGAGCGCGCGCTGCGCGCCTCACTCGGCCGCGAGCCCGACGCCGACGAGGTCGGGGGCGTGCTCGAGATCTCTCCAGCGCGCGCCCGGCGCCTGGCCGGACTGATCAGCGGCCTGCGCTCCCTCGACGAAGGCTCGAGCATGGAGGCGTTCGAGCAGCTCTCCACCGACGCCCTGAGCGAAGCCCCGCCCTCGGTCGAACGCCTGGTCGAGCTCCAGCTCGAGCACGAGAAGATCGGGCGACTGTTGCGCTCCCTGGCCCAGCGCGAGGAGCAGATCCTGCGCATCCGTTACGGATTCCACGACGGCGTCGCCCGCACCCTGGCCCAAACCGGCCAGCACTTCGGCATCTCACGCGAACGCGTCCGACAGATCGAGGCGCGTGCCCTGGACAAGCTGCGGCGAGCGATCGAGATGCACGACCTCGACCGAACCAGCGGTTCCTCCCACCCTTGACCCGGAACGGACCATGAGAGATCTCCGCCAGTTCATCCGCGACGTACCTGACTTCCCCAAGAAGGGCGTCGTATTCAGGGACATCACGCCGCTGCTCATGGACCCCGCGGCGATGGCGGACTGCATTCGGCTCCTGGGCGAGGGGATGCCGCGTCCCGAAGCGGTGGTGGCGATCGAGTCGCGCGGCTTCGTCTTCGGCACTGGCCTCGCGATGCGCTGGTCGGTCCCGCTGGTGCCGACGCGCAAGTTCGGCAAGCTGCCGGGCAAGACGGTGCGCGAGGTCTACTCGCTCGAGTACGGGGAGGACACGCTCGAGATCCACGCCGACGCCTTGCGCCCGGGGCAGCGCGTCGTGGTCGTGGACGACGTGCTCGCCACCGGTGGGACGGCCGCGGCCACCGTGCGCCTGATCGAGCAGCTCGATGCGCGGGTGGAGTCCCTGGTCTTCGTCATCGAGCTGAAGGGACTGGGCGGGCGCGAGCGCCTGGGTTCTTATCAGGTGCGCTCGCTTGTCGATTTCGAGGCCATCGACGAAACGCGTTAGGCTCCGTTCGCAAACGCTCGCGGGCTGCGTTGCGCGGTCGGCTCCTCGCTCCGACGTGGCCGGGCACCACGCGCAGCGTGGTCGGCCACGACTGCGCTCGTCGCTCGACCGCGACGCCTTGCCCGCGAACGGTTGCGAACGGAGCCTGGTGCGTGTCCGAGCCCCCGCGGGCTGCGTTGCGCGGTCGGCTTAGGCCGCCCGATCCAGCGGTTCGTCGATGACGAAGCGGCCCTCGGGGAGAGGGTCGAGCACGGCGGCGAACAGGTCCTGGATCGCGTGCAGGCGCCCGAGGTGGGGGACGCCCCCGGGTTCGCGGAACTCGAGCACCGCGGTCTCGCCGTCACGCGACGGTGACAGCGTGAGCTGCCAACGATCCGCCACGGTCCGCAGTTCGCGCGCGGCGGCCATCACCCCGGGGCGCATGAAGAGGGCGCGTGCAGCCGCGGGGTCGTCGCTGCGTAGAATGAAGTCGCCGTCGAGCGCGGTGCCCCCTATTTCCACCGGGCCATCGCCCCGTGCATGGCCCGGAGCACCGGCGGGGCGGTGCCCTCCCGTGGACTCGAGGCCAAACCCCGACAAGCGGCCCCACAACGGCGACCAGACCGTCCGCCGTTCGCCTCCCAGCCGGATCAGGCAGAAGTGAAAGCTCCGCCGGAGCGCCACCGTGGCCCGGATTCGCAGGAACGACGCCGCGCCCTCGCCACCGCCGTCGAGCACCAGCGACGGGCGCGCGCCCGCGATGCGGACCTGGGGACCGCCTTCGCCTCGACCTGCTTTGGACGTGCGCGGAACCTGGTGGAACTCGCCGCTCGCCTCCGCGGCGAGCGCGGCCCACGCCGCATCGGCGGCGCGCCGGATGATGCGCCGCCGCATCCGGTGACCGGTCAGGAGCAGCATCCCCAGCGGCAGGATCGCGAGGGCGCGGTGAGCCGGGCTCTCCCGCAGCCAAGCCTCCACGCCCCCGAGCTGCACGGCGCCCAGCGCCTCCGGGCGGATCCAGGCCAGCACCAGCGCGACCCCGGCAAGCCCGATCAGGCTCTGCGTCAGCAGCGGATGAGAGGGGGGCTCGATCGCCGCGCCCAGGCCGACACGGGCTGAACCGCAACCCGAGCACCGGCGCGCGCCGGCCTGCAGCTCGCAGCCGCATCTCATGCAGAGCACGAGGCGAGCAGGAGCCCAGGGGGTAGGGCGACGATCCGTTGGCTCGTCCACGAAGTCCCGCATGCTCCGCTCCCCCTGAGGGTCGTGCCCGCCCGGCCGGGCCGGGCCTCGCGGGGTTATCGGCGAGCCGAACGCGATTCCACAGGGCGTCCGCGGGCTTCCACCCCCGGATTCGGGGGAATCGGCCACGGTTTCACCGCCGTCAGCGGCCCCGGGCGCGGCCCCATGCGCTTCCCCCGGAGGTGAGCGGGGCGAAGGTCGCCGTGGGGGGTCGGACGGGCCGGGGACACAACGGGCTGGCCTAGGCGCCCGTCTCGGGGTAGTCTTCGTGCGTTGAGAGGGAAGCCCCATTCCCGTATTGGGCGGCTCCGTGACCCCTGACATCTGGCGGATTGACATCTTCGCAGGAATGGGTAGGCGTAAGCGCGCATGCCTGTTATGGGCGTGCGTGACGATGTTCGCCGTCGCCGCGCCATCGTGGGCGGCCACGGCACTCGAGCGCGAGTACCGATTCGAGGCGGACCAGCTCACCCTCTCGACTCGGGATGGCGAGACCCGGGTGCTCGTCAGCGGCGGGCAGCCGGAGTTCACTCCGGGAGCGCCCGACCTGCCGTGGATCGTGGCGCAGGTGGAGTTGCCCTCCGGGGTTCGGGCCTCGCGCGTGGTGGTACTCGCCCTCGAGACCGCCCCGCTCGCCGAGGCCGCGCGGGTTCCGACCGCCGTACGCCCGCTCCCGGGGCTCGGCCCGATCGAGCGGAGCGCGCCCGATCCCGCGATCTACGCCGCCGACCGCTTCACGCCCGAGCAACCGGTCCGCCTCGGACTGCAGGGCTTGGAGCGCGGCGTGAACGTCGCGTCCGTTCTGCTCTGTCCGGCGCGCTGGAATCCGCAAAGCGGACGGCTGGAGCGGATCTCGCGGCTGCGGGTGCGCATCGAGCTCGAATCCGCGGGCGCCGTCCCGGTTCCGAGAGAGCGCGTGGTGCCGGCGTGGGAGCAGCCCTCCGGGCGCAGGCTGCGCAGTCCTGACGGGTCGCCGGCGCAGGCCGCTGCGGCGATCGCGCGCCCCGCCGGGCGGTTCCAGGCGGAGCAGATCCCGTCGCTGCTCGGCAGCCCGGTAGCCTACGTCATCGTCACCAGCGACGAGATGGCGCCCACCTTCCAGGCGCTGGCGGACTGGAAGACCCGCAGCGGCGTGCCCGCGGTGATCCGGACGACGTCGTTCATCCGGCAGCAGTATCCGTTCGGGGCGGACGACGCCGAGCGCGTCCGGCTCTTCATCCGCGACGCCTACTCGCGATGGAGCACGCGCTGGGTGCTGCTCGGCGGCGACACCGAGATCATCCCCGTGCGCACGGCGTACACCAGCTTCTACGGCGGCGAGCACATCCCGAGCGATCTGTATTACTCGTGCCTCGACGGCACCTGGAACGCGAACGGGGACAGCCTCTTTGGCCAGGGCGCCCTGTGGCCCAACCAGGGGGGCGACGCCGCGGACCTGTTTCCCGAGGTCTGGGTGGGGCGGGCCCCGGTGCGCACGCCGGCGGAGGCGGCCGCGTTCGTGAGCAGGACCCTGCTCTACGAGCAGACACCGGCGCCCGGCTACACGCACCGCGACCTGTTTTTCGCCGAAGTGCTCTTTCCGCAGAACTGGACCCCCGGGGAGACCACGGCCCTCGATGGAGCCGAGCTCGTGGAAGTCCTCCTGCCGTCGATCCACGCCAATCCGTCGATCCACTATGTCCGGCTCTACGAGAACTACACGGATCCGCGGTGGGAGCCCGGCGCGTTGCGGGAACGCCGCGTCGTGGTGCTGGACTCGCTGAACGCCGGCTACAACATCGCGCTCCACGTCGGACATGGCTATCGCGACGTCATGTCGGTGGGAGACGACAATCTCGGCATCACGGACGCCGAAACCCTGACCAACGGCAACCGCCTGTTCAACTTGTACGCGAGCAACTGCACGTCGAACGCGATCGACGGCTACTGCATCGGAGAAGCGTTCATGAAGGCGCCCGCCGGCGGAGCCGTGACCAACATCGGCTCGTCCCGATTCGACTTCCCCTCCGCGGGGCAGAGCTACCAGCTCGAGTACTTCCGCCTGCTCTATGAAGACAGCGTGACGGCGGTGGGCGAGCTGCTCGGGCGGCAGAAGCTGCCCTTCGTGGGCTACTCCAACAACGACGGGGTCCACCGCTGGACCCAGATGGCGCTGCTCATGCTCGGTGATCCGGAACTGCATCTGTACACCGGGCCCCTGCGCACCCTGAGCGTCGTGCATCCCGCGAGCATCGTGGCGAGCGATTCCGGATTCGCCGTGCAGGTCGAAGTTGCCGGGCAGCCCGAGGCGAGTGCCTCCGTCACGGCGTGGAAGGCGGGCGCCGACTACGCGGTGGTGGCGACCGATGCCGCCGGGAATGCCTGGATCCCGTTCCGGCCCGACAGCGCCGGCAGCTTCTTCCTGACCGTCACCGGTTACGATTGCGTCCCGTACCAGGCCACGGTGCCGATCGGCGCGGGCGGGCCGCCGGCGCTCGCCATCCTGCCGGTCACGGTGGACGACGACACACTCGACGGCACCGCCGGCAACGGCGACGGCGTGCTGGATGCCGGCGAGACCGTGGAGCTCTGGGTCCCGGTACGGAACAACGGCGGCAGTCCCGCACCGGATGTCACCGCGGCGCTGAGCTCGACGGATCCGCTGGCGACCATCGCCATCCCGGCGGCCGGCTACGGCGCCATCGCGCCCGGGCAGAGTTCCGCCCCGGCTGCGGGATTCCGCCTGAGCCTCCCGGCCGATGCGCCGGATCAGCACGAAATCCCCTTCCGGCTCGATCTCGCCGACGGCGCCGGCGGCGGCACGACGCGCACGTTCCAACTCGTGGTGCGGGCCCCGGAGCTGATGCACACCGGCCAGGTCCTCCTCGACTTCTTCGGGAACCAAGACGGTATCGCGGATCCGGGCGAGCAGGTGGCGTACTTCGTCAAGGTGCGCAACCTCGGCACCGCCACCGCCCACGGGGTGACGGTCAAACTGCGCAACCACGACGGCCTCGCCCCGGTGAGCGACAGCCTCGAAGTGATCGGCAGCCTGCTTCCGGGAGAGGAGCGGGCCGGGGACAGCGTGACCTTCGTTCCCTCGAGCTACGAGGCGAAACTGCAGCTCGTGATCGAAGAGTCGTCACTCGTGCAGGTGGACCGCACCCTGGACATTCTCCCGCCGGCGGCGCCGACGGACCTCCACGCCATGGGCGGCCCCGCCGCGGTGACGCTGACCTGGGGAGCGTCGCCGGCGTCCGATCTGCTCGGCTACAACGTCTACCGCGGCGAATCCCCGGGGGGCCCGTTCGACAAGGTCAATCCGGTGCCCGCTCCGCGGACGTCCTATTACCAGGTGAGCGATGCGCCGCCCAGCATGCCGCTGTACTTCCAGGTGAGCGCGGTGGATTCGTCGGGCAACGAGTCCGCCTTGACGCCCATCGCCACCGCTGGCGCGAACCCGCTCTACCATGCCGGCTTCCCGATCCTGACGGACGCGAACATCTCCTCTTCCGTGGCCGTGGACCACGTCTATCCCGGCTACCCGGTCGCGATCGCGACGGGATCGTACAATCTCTTCGTGCTTCATCCGGACGGCACCGCCCCGATGGATGCCGACGGTCAATCGGCCACCATCGGCGACTTCACCACGCTGGGCGGCGTCTTCGTCGGCGGTCCCTCGATCGGCGACGTGGACGGCGACGGCGTGCCCGAAATCGCGGCCCCGGCGCTCGCCACCTGGGAGACCTACCTTTTTGACTCGCAGGGTCAGCTCCGATCCGGCTGGCCGCTCGCCACGGGCGGCGGTGTCTGGTCCTCCATCACCATCGCCGACCTCGACAACGATGGAATCAACGAACTGCTGTTCGCTTCGGAGGACCAGTCGCTCTACGTCATGCGCGCGAACGGGACCGAGTGGATGGACGGCGACAGCAACCCCGCCACGCTGGGGGTGTTCAAGCACTTCGGCTGGGCCGTCAACCTCGCCACGCCGGCCGTCGCCGACCTCGACAACGACGGAGTCAAGGAGATCATCTACGGGGGATTCGACAGCCGACTGTTCGTCTGGCGCACCAATGGCACCAATCTCCCCGGGTTTCCCGTTCAGCTCAACGGCCAGATCACGGCGTCCGTGGCGGTCGGGAACCTCGACGGTCCCGGCGACACGACTCCGGAGATCGTCGTCGCGACCATCAACGATTCGGTGTACATCTTCGAGCCCAACGGTGGCCGCCGGCCCGGATGGCCGAAGTGGGCCAAGACCGCCGGCAATTTCAAAACCCCGTCGCCGGCCCTCGCCGACATGAACGGAGACGACACACTCGAGGTCATCCTCGCCGGCACCGACGGAGTCATCCGGGTCTTCGATGGCGGCGGCGTGCCGATGGCGCCGTACTTCGGCGCCCGGTACAGTTCCCTCACCGCGTCCGCCTCCGAGAGCAGCCCGGTGGTGGCCGACATCGACGGAGATGGCCGCCCGGACATCGTCATGGGCGGAGAGGACTTCAAGGTGACGGCGATCAGCGGCGCCGACGGCTCGCTGCTGGCGGGCTTCCCGCTCCATCTCGGGGCCGAGGTGCGCGGAGCTCCGGCGCTGTGCGACTGCGACGGGGACGGCTTGAGCGAGATCGTGGTCTCCGCCCTGGACCGCAGTCTCTACGTGTGGGACTACGACCGACCGTTCTCGCCCGGCGCCGCGCCGCCCTGGCCGCAATTCCAGCACGATGCGCGCCGCACCGGGTTCGCCGGAAGCCCGGCCTTCGTCACCGTGCCGGGCCCCGCGCCGCCGCCCCGCCAGGTCCAGCTGGCTACGCCCTATCCCAACCCCGCGCGCCAGGCGGCACGGTTCGCCTTCGGAGTGCCCGCGGATCGCGCGGGCAGTCGCTACGAGGTCGCGATCTACGACCTCGGCGGCCGGCGTGTGCGCACCGTCGAAGGCGGGGTCGCGCGTGCCGGGCGCTTCAGCGCCCAGTGGGACCTGCGCGACGAGGGCGGCTCGCCGGTGAAGGCCGGCGTCTACTTCCTCAGCTTCTCGCTCGGAGACCAGCGGCGCTCGCACAAGCTGCTGGTGATGCGCTAGCCTCCGTTCGAGAACGCCCGATGGCCTAAGTTGCGCGGCCGGCTCCTCGCTCCGACGTGGCCGGGCACCACGCGCAGCGTGGTCGGCCACGACTGTCGTCGCACGACCGCGACGCCTTGCCCTCGGGCGTTCTCGAACGGAGCCCGCCCCGCGTGGGCCGTGTCCGGCCAGATCACCCCCGCTCGCGGCGGGCGAGACCCAGGCGTTCGGCGGCTCGATCGGCGATCCTCCGGCCGATGGCGATCGAGGCGGTCGCCGCGGGGGATGGGGCGTTGAGCACGTGGATCATGCGCTCCGACTCGAGGATCACGAAGTCATCCACCAACCTGCCATCCGGCGCGAGCGCTTGGGCGCGCACGCCCGTGCCCGCGCGCACCAGGTCCGAGCGGCAGATCCCGGGGACGAGGCGCTGCAGCGCGGCCGCCAGGGTGCCCGCATCGAGCGAGCGCCACGACTCGGCGAGGGCGACGCGCCAGTAGCGAGCGGCGACGCGCCAGAAGCCGCCATAGGTGACCAGCTCGACGGCGTCCCGCAGGGAGAAGCTGGCCCGTCCGTAGCCTTCGCGTTTCAGGGCGAGCACCGCGTTGGGACCGGCCTCGACCTCGCCGCCGAGCGTGCGCGTGAGATGCACGCCGAGAAACGGAAAGCGCGGGTCGGGCACCGGATAGATGAGCCCCCGGACCAGGTGCCGCCTCGCGGGGACGAGCGCGTGGTATTCCCCGCGGAAGGGGATGATCCGGATGCCGGGATCGACGCCACACCCGCGCGCGATGCGATCGGAGTGCAGGCCGCCGCAGTTGACGAGGGCGGCGCAGCGCACGTCGCCCCGTGAGGTCGCGATCACCAGTCCGCCGTCCGCGGCGCGGCAGGCGGTGGCGCGCGCGCCGGTCACGATCGTCCCGCCCGCGGCACGCACCCGGACGGCAAACGCGGCGGTGACCCTCGCGTAGTCGACGATTCCCGCGTCGGAAACCAGCAACGCCGCGAGGCCGCTCGCGTGCGGCTCGCGCTCCCGGATCTCTTCGGGACCGAGCCGGCGCAGGCCCCTCAGGCCGTTGGCCCGACCGCGGCGCTCCAACTCGTCGAGGAGCGGCAGCTCGGAAGCGCTGGTCGCGACCACGAGCTTGCCACAGCGTTCGTGCGCCACGCCGTGCTCGGCGCAGAAGCGGTAGAGCGCCTCGCGCCCCTCGACGCATTGGCGGGCCTTGAGCGAGCCGGGCGCGTAGTAGAGCCCCGAATGAATGACACCACTGTTGTGACCGGTCTGGTGCGCGGCCAGCCGATCCTCGGCCTCGAGCACGACGATCGAAACGCGGGTGCGCTCGACCAGCGCCATGGCGGTGGCCATGCCGACGATTCCACCGCCGATGACGACGATGTCGCAGCGGGAGGGTTCCACGACGCGATCAGGCTATCACGGGCCACGCCGCGGGGCGCGACGCGCCCCGCCGTCACCTGCTTGGCCCTCGCGCTTCACGCCTTCCATCCCTCCTCGGTCCAGCCCAGCGCCCGCATCTTCTTGTAGAGGTGGCTTCGCTCCAGGCCCAACCGCGCCGCCGCCCGCGTCATGCTCCCGCCTTCGGCGAGCAGGGCCGCTTCGATCTGGCGCCTTTCGAATTCCCGCACCGCATCGCTCAAGCGCGTGCGTCCCTCGGCGGGGAATTGCGTTCGGGGAATCACCGTGTCGAGGTGCTCGGCCTCGATCCCCGGGCCGGGCGTCATGATGACCAGCCGCTCGACGAGGTTCCGCAGCTCGCGGATGTTCCCGGGAAAGGAGTAGCGGCGGAGCCGTTCCAGGGCGCCCGGCGAAAACACCCTGGGCCTACCGGTGGTTTCCTTCGCCAGCTGGGCCGCGAAGTGCTCGACGAGGAGGGGAATGTCCTCGGCGCGCTCCCGCAACGGCGGGACGGTGATCGGGATCACCGCCAGGCGGAAATAGAGGTCCTCCCGAAAGCCGTTCGACTGGATTGCCACGGCCAGGTCGCGATTGGTCGCCGCGACGACGCGCACGTCGACCCGGATCGCCCGATTGCCTCCGACCCGCGACATCTCGCCCTCCTGGAGCACCCGCAGCAGCTTGGTCTGCGCCGGGGGACTCAGGTCACCCACCTCGTCGAGAAACAGGGTGCCACCGTCGGCCTCCTCGAATCGGCCGCGCCGTGCCTGCGTGGCGCCGGTGAACGCGCCACGCTCGTGCCCGAATAGCTCCGATTCGATCAGCGTTTCCGGGATGGCCGAACAGTTCACCGCGACGAAGGGCCGTTCCCGCCGCGGGCTCGACGCATGCAGCGCCCGCGCCACGAGCTCTTTCCCGGTGCCGTGCTCGCCCTGGATCAGCACCCGCGCGGAGGTCGGCCCGGCAAGCTGGATCTCCTCGAGCACGCGCCGCACGGCGAGGGAGCGGCCCACGATCGGCAAAGCCCAAGCGGGTTGGAGGCGGCGGTTCTCGGCGCGCAGGGAGAGCGAGTCGGAGGCATTGCGCAGCAATACGAGAAGGCGTTCCAGGACGATCGGCTTTTCCAGAAAATCAAACGCCCCGAGCTTGGTCGCGCGCACCGCGGTCTCGATCGTCGCGTGGCCGGACATCATGATCACCCCGGTTTCCGGCGCGCCGGCGGTGATTTCCGCCAGCAGCTCCAGCCCGCTGCCCTCCCGGAACCACACGTCCAGCAGGACGATGTCATACGCCTCCCGGAGCATCGCCCGGCCCTCGGCGACGCTCGCCGCGCAATCCACCTGGTAGCCCTCGCGGCCCAGGGCGCCCCGGAGACTGCTCAGGACGTTGGCTTCGTCGTCGACGATCAGGATGGAGGACATGGCTAATTCTCCCGCCGCAGCGGTAGCCGCAGGCGAAACGTGGTTCCGCGTCCTGGCGCGCTGACCACCGCGATCGTGCCCTGGTGGTCGCCCACGATCCGCTCGACGATGGTCAGTCCCAGCCCGCTGCCCGTGGGCTTGGTCGTGAAGTCCGGGACGAACAGATGAACCCGCTCCTCGGCGGTCAGCCCCGGGCCGGTGTCGGCGACCGCGATCTCCAGCGCCTGGCCCTCGACCCCCGCCGAGACCGTGACGCGCCCCGAGCCCGCGACCGCTTCGAGGCCGTTCTGGATCAGGTTGACCAGCGCCTGTCGCAGCTGCCCGCGATCGGCGGTGAAAACCGGGTCGTCGCCGCCGGCGGCGAGGATGACGCGGCCGCCGGCGATGTCCCCGGCGTAGAGCGTGCCGAGATCGGCCAGGAGATCGGACAGACGGCACGTCGCGAACTGCGGCCGGGGAAAGCGGGCGAAATCGGAGAACTCCTGGAGCAGGTGCTTGAGGGTCTCGACTTCCTGCGAGACGGTCCGCACCGCCTGATCCAGGATCTCGCTGAAGTCGGGGCGCTGCTGATCGAAGCTGCGCTTGAGGTCCGCCACCGAGACCGCGATCGGCGTCAGCGGATTCTTGATCTCGTGCGCCACCGTGCGGGCCATTTGGCTCCACGCCGCCTGGCGCTCGCTCAGGACCAGCTTCTCGCGGTAGGTGGCCAGATCCCCGCGCATGCGTTCGAAGGCCGACACCAGCGTCTCCAGCTCGCGCACACTGCGCAATGTCAGCGGCTCATCCCACTGGCCGTGGGCGATCTTCTGCGAAAAGACGGCCAGCTGCTCGACCGGTCGCGAGATCTGCAGGGACCAGATCACGCCGAGGACGATCGCGATCCCGAGGCCCAGCAGGCCCAGAAGTAGAGACGTCACCCGGAGCGCGACGATGGTCTGATCGGCCGAGGCGGTGGACACGAGCCCGGCGATCCGGGGCTGGGATCCGGGCCCCGCCGCGAGCGGGAAGCTCTGGCTCAGGTAGGATTGGCCGCCCAGCTCGACGCGCGCGGCCTCATCGCCGAGCGGGAGGGCGGGTTCGACGCCCGCCGCGAGGGTCGTGGCGACGACGCGGCCGCCCGCGTCGCGCACCACCAGTTCCATGCCGCTGGTCCGCTTCAAGCGCGCCAGAAACGCGGCATCGAGCAAGAGGCCCCCGCGCACTACCGCGACCGTGTCGCCCTGATAGCGGATCGGCGCGCCCGCGGCCAAGGCCATCGCGGGTCGGCCATCCAGGCTCTCGATCCGCGGGCCATCCATCACGCGGTCGTGGGTCGTGCCGAGGCCCGGCACGCCTCCGGCCGCGCCGGACGGATCGGGTGAGGGGAAGGAGGCATCGGCGATCACGATGCCGCTCGGATCGGCGACGTCGAGAAAATCCAGCCCGAGCAGGATTCGCTTCTCGACCAGGTAGTCGGAGAGATCCCGGCCACCCGCGGGCCGCAGCAGATAGAGTCGCTTGAGCGCCGGGTCCCTGACCAGGATCTCGAGCTTCTGGTGCGTCCGCTCGCCGTCCGAGCGAAGCTCCACCTGCAGCATCCCGAGGGCGGCAGACAGCCGCTCGGCCGCCTGCTTCCTCACCGTGGACTGCACCCGCTGGGCGAGCAGGATCATCGCCAGGGCGAGTGGGACGACCGCAACGAGGGAGAATCCCAGGATCAGCCGGGATCGCAGGGACCTCACCGCCGGCCCTCCCCCGGCGAGCAGTCGTGCAGGTCCACGAGAGCGTCGGGGCCGATCGCCTCGAGATAGGGGCGCAGCTCGGGCCGGCAGACGACCGGACAGCGCAGGGCGAAGAGCGGCGTGGCGCCCCGGTCGCCGAGAGCCCTGCGCAGCGCGACCGGCTCGCGAACCGGGACCTCGAGATAGAGGAGCCGGACGAGCGGTGCGTCGGGGGCCGTGCGCCGATTGAGGAATCGCTCGAGCGCGTCGTGCCCGGGCATCCGCGGATCCACCGCATAGCGTGCGGAGTCCGGCCAAACCGGCGTCTCCTCGGGGACCGAGAGGGAGTCGGACGCCGCACGCTCCGCGACGCTCCAGGGCGTCAGGTCGCCGCGGAACAGCAGCCGGTTGAGTGCGGCCAGGTCGGGACGCTGCGGGCGGAGGGCGGTGGTCGAGTCGCCGGGCGATTCGGAACCGTCCCAAATGGCCGCGACCAAGCCCGAGGCCCAGAGGCCATACAGATCGTTCCGCCAGCGCGGATCGTCGCGCAGATGAGGCGAGAGTTCCCCCGGCCAGAACACGCCGGCGTCCAGCTCGCCGCGCTCGAGAGCGATCTCCTCGTCCGTGGCCTCGTCGAACAGCCGGACCAGCAGCGTGTCGGGCCATGGGCTCCGGTCCGCCGCGAGCGAATCGCGCACCACGCCGTAGGCGTCTCCGAGTGGCACGAGGGCGCCGCCCGTCTCGCGCAAGAACCCATGCCGCACGGCCATCCGTTCGCACGAAAAGAGAAGCCCGGGTCTCTGGCGAGACGGGTAGCCCACGCGCAGCAGGCGAAGTGGCCGCAACGCGCGCCGCTCGCTCCGGATCCGGAGACGATCCAGCCGCTTGATCTTCCGCAGCGAGCCCGACGTCAGAGTCGCCACGGCCAGCTCACCGGCGTGGACGGCGGCGACTTCTCCCGTGGCGATCGGCTTGCCGCGGTGGACGAAGGTGAGGCGGTCTTCCGCCCTCACGGCCGTCGAATCGCCGGGGAAGGCGATGTAGACATGGTCGTCCCCGACCCAGACGACCTTCGCGCGCACCTCGCGAAGTTCGGCGACCGCCGTGCCGGGCAGACAGGCGAGGAACAGCAGCAGCGCCGCCTGGTACGCGCGGGCGCGCGCGGGCTCAATCACGGCAGGCGGCGCGACGGGATAGGCCGGTAGCGATCAGCGTGTCTCCTCGACCCCACGGCGTGTCCGTTGAGAAACATCCCGCTGGACGAGTTGCGGGACATCGGCTTGCGCTCGCCCATCAGCGTGGGGCGTGCCCGAGCCCGTGTCAAGGCTGACACGAAAGACCGCGGCTCCGAGATGCCCGGAATACGCAAGTGCTGTTTTTGCAAGCAGCTGCGGCATCGGCACGAGGCTTGAGATGGGGTTGCGTGCGGGAAGGCGGAGCAGAGGACATTCGCCATCCCGATCTCGGCGCGGGTCGACCGAATTTCGCCTCGAGCCGTCCGTGACCGCTCCCGGCGTGCGGCCATGGAACGCAATCCTCTCGGCCGGATGGGAGAAGGGCATGATGCGCAGGCACGGAGTCACACGGTCGAGCGCCCCAGGACTTGCGGGGCGGTCGAAGATCACCCACGAAGTGCAGGACCGGCAGGTGGCCAACCGGCGCCCGCCGGAGCTCCACGGATCTCGCGGCGCGGTCCTCATCGCGCCGATCGTGGCGGCCCTGCTCGCTTTCGGCTGCGGCCGGCAGAGCGCCGAGCGCACGGCTCGTAGCGTGGACGCCACGCCGGCGGCGGTCGTCAGCACCACCCAGGAAAGCGTACCGTCCGCGCCCGAGCCGGTGCGGCCGCAGACCGAGCTGCCGCAGCGTGGCGATGCGGCGCTCTCGGCCGAATCCCTGCCCCCCGAGATCGTGGTCTCGGCTTCGGACACGCTGGTGGCGCCGGGAGCGACGGTGGAGTTCACCGTGCGGGGCACGTCCGATGTCGCCGAGGTGGTGGTCTGGGACGGCATCGGGCAGAGGCAGGCGCTGGCTCTCGATTCGGCTTCGGGAGTCTGGCGCGGCTTCTATCGCGTCCCACTCGGGGCGTCCCGCGACAGGCTCGGGCTCTCGGTGACCGCCAGGACCGAAGCGAACAAGTGGCGGCGCGTGTGGGTCTTCCTGAAGATCCAGCAGGATGCTCCCCCGGCGCTGCCGGAGGCCCCTCCAGGCTCGTAGGGGGCGGACGCGTGGCCGAAGTTCCAGCGGGCCCGGTCCCGCAGCACGACGAACGGCGACGGTGCGGCGTCGAGCACCGTCGCCGGACGTCGTGTTTCCGGCGCGCCCGCGCTCAGAAGCGATCGCCCAACATGACATCGAAACGGCGGCGTCCTCCGGAGGCGAGGCCCCAGTCCAGCCGAATCGGACCGATGGGCGTGGTCAACTCGGCCCTCAGTCCCGCCGCGGGCTGCAGGTGTGGCCGGATCTCCGGCGCTCCGACGGCGTCCCCGACGACTCCCGTCTGGGCGGTCGCGGAGAAGGTCAGCAACGGGCCGCTCGCATACAGAAGCCGGAACTCCGCGGCGGCGGCTCTGCGGCCCAGCCACTCGTCCTGGCGCAAGCCGACCAACGTGCCCGCGCCGCCGACCCCGGCGAGAACGTCCGTGGGGGGATGGCCGTCCACGATCGCCGCCCGCAACGCGGGAGCCGCCGTGAAGGGCCCGAGCTTGCGGGAGACGTCCAGCCAGGCATCGAGTCGCGAGTAGCCATCCGGGCCGGGCATCCACTCCGCCTGCAATCGCCGGTGCTCGGCCCCCCGCGATTCCGTTCGGAACACCAGAACCACTCCATCCCAGCGACGGGCCAGTTCGCTCAGGCCGGCGAGCCCGACTCCCAGCTGCCCGATCTGGCGCGCGAAGAGCTCGAACTGGGCGCCAGCGAAGATCTCCCGGCGGATCGTCCGCGGCAGCGCCGTGAGCCGACCGCTGCGGAAGATCCGGGTCTCGCTCTCACGATACTCGGCCCGCAGGAACGGACCCGAGCCGCCGCGGCCAAGCGCGTGCGGTTCCGCGTTCGCGTGCGCCGCGCGGCCGTAGCGGCGCCGGATGCCGGTCAGCTCGAAGAGGGCGATCGGGGGCATCCACGGCGCTCGCAGCCCGATGCGGGCGTAGGTCCGTTCCCCGTCATCGTTGCCGTAGGCGGCGGCGAGACTCAGTTCGCGCCGGGGCAGTTCGCGCACGTCGAAGCTCAGAATCGTCGAGTCCCCCAGGGTCTCGAGGCTCGGCCACGCGTTCTCGAAGAGGGCGGACCGATAGAGGCGCCCCAGCGCCGGTCGTAGCTCGGTAGGCCGAAGCGGACCGACCGGGAGACGGCCGAGCGCGGCGCGGGCGATCCCGTGACGGAGCGTGCGCAGCCCGCTCCACTGGACGCTGCCGGCGAGCGGCGGCAAGGGCGCCGGCGCGCGCGGCGCCTCGACCGCGGCGCGGGGGAGGCCGACCGAGTCGGCGTAGGCGCGCATCGCCTCGATCGAGCCGCGGTAGCCCGCAGCCACGAGGGAGTCCAGCGCCGTGTAGTCCATGGTGCCGTACCCCTTGAGCTCGAGCCGGAGCAGAAGATCGGAGGGGAGCGGGGTGCCCGGCGGGTGGCGCTGGGTCAGCAGGCGGATGAGGTAGAGCGCGGCCGCGGGCCCCGAGGCGAGGGAGTCGAGCGGCCCGAGGCTCGATGCGATGTCGACCGCCACCACCCGGCCGGCGCCCGCCTCGTGTGCCGGAGCCATCGGCAGGTTGTCGGCCATCCCGCCGTCCACGAGCAATCGCCCCGCGGCGCGGACCGGCGCGAAGACGAAGGGAATGCTCATGCTGGCGCGCACGGATCGCGCGATCGGTCCGTCGCCCAGGACCACGGTGCCCGCGGTCGCCACGTCGGTCGCGACCGCCCGGAAGGGGATGGGCAGCCGGTCATAGCTCGCCGCGGCTGAGCTGGCTTCGATGAGCAGATCGGACAGCATGTAGTTCAGCTCCGCATCGCTGAGCGGTGCGGACGGAAGCTGGACGCCGCGCAGGCCGACTCCGAGCTGAAGCAGCGGGCGGGGGGTGACGTTTCCCCGCCAGGCCAGGGCGTCGATGCGGGGAAACAGCAGGTGGACCCAGTCGATCCCGCGCATGAGTCGTTCGATCTCGGCGCTCGAGTAGCCGCTGGCGTAGAGGGCGCCGACGATCGCCCCCATGCTGGTGCCCACCACCAGGTCGGGCCGGAGGTGCTCCTCCTCGAGCGCCCGCAGCACTCCGATGTGGGCGAATCCGCGCGCCACTCCGCCCGACAGTACGAGCCCCCAGCGCTCGCCGGTCCCGGCGGGAGCGTCGCCCGCCCCGAAGCCCGCGGGCGCTTCCCCGCGCCGGGTCGTGGTCGCCGTCGCCACGCGATCGTCTCCCGCGGGAGCGATGGCAGCGGTCGCGCCGGAGGCACTCGCCGACAGCGCCATGACTACGCCAAGCCAGAGACCTGTCCGGCTGGCTCGTGACCCGCTCCGGTTTCGTTCGGCTCTCAAACGACCCTCCCAGCTTCTGATCCCCGGTGCGCTCGGAGGTCACGACCGCTCGATCGCCGCGCAGCCTACCACGGTGGCGCCGCGTGCCGGCGAGGCGGCCGCTGCGCTCTCCCGCGGCGCGGGCGGCACGTCGAGCCACGGCCTACGCGCGAGCCCCGGAATGCGGGCCCCTCCCCACCCAGCGGGGAAGGGGCGCGCAAGAACAGAGCTTGAGCCCCGGGACCGCATGGGCGAGCATTCCCCCATGCCGAAACGATCGAAGGTCCGGGACCCGAGCGTGCCCGGCGTGTGGCCCGGGGGCGCCGCCCCGGGCCTGTTCCGCGACCTGTGCGAGAACGCGAACGATCTCATCCAGAGCGTGTCACCGGAGGGGCGCCTGCTCTACGTCAACCGCGCCTGGCGCGAGACGCTCGGCTTTGGCGAATCCGAGATCGCGGGTCTCGACGTCATCGACGTCGTTCATCCCGACAGTCGCGACCACTGCAGGGCCGCCCTGCGGGAGGTGATGAGCGGGAAGACTCTCGGAGACCTGGAGTTCGCCTTTCGCACCAAGGACGGACGCCGCGTGGAGGTGTCGGGCAGCGCGCGTTCCTGGTTCGAGAACGGGCAGCCGCTCGCGACCTCCGGGATCTTCCGCCAGGTCACGGCGGAGAAGCACCTGAAGGAGGAGCGCGACCGGCTCTTCGAGCTGTCGCTGGATCTGCTGTGCGTGGCGGGAACGGACGGCTACTTCAAACAGGTCAATCCGGCCTTCGAGCGCGTGCTGGGCTACTCGCGCGAGGAGTTGTTGAGCCGCTCGTTCCTCGATTTCGTGCATCCGGACGACCGTGCGCGAACGCTCGAGGCCATCGCGGTGCTGGCCCAGGGACATCCGGTCGTGGATTTCAAGAACCGCTACCGGGCCCGCGACGGCTCCTACCACTGGCTCGCATGGCGCTCGGCGCCGCTCTCGGGAACGCACGTGGTGTATGCGGTGGCTCGCGACTTCACCGAGGAGAGACAAGCCCAGGAGGTGATCGTCCGGCAGGCAGAGGCCCTCGCTCGCTCGAACGCCGACCTCGAGCAATTCGTCTACGCCGCGTCGCACGATCTGCGGGCCCCCTTGCGGACCATCGGCCAGCTCGCCGACTGGATCGAGGAGCAGGTGCCCGGGGAGGGGACCGAGAAGATCCGCGAATACCTCGCGCTGCTGCGCCAGCGCGTTGGGCGCATGGAGACGCTGATCGGGGATCTGCTGGAGTATCACCGCGCGGAGCACGCGGCGACCGCCCCGACCCGCGTCGACACCACGAGCCTGGTGCGAAATCTCGCGACACTGCTCGCGCCCCCCGACGAGTTCAGGATCCACGCCGAGCCCGGGCTCCCGGTCTTCGAGGCGCCGCGCGCGCCGCTCGAGCTGGTGCTGCGCAATCTCATCAGCAACGCCATCAAGCATCACGACCGCCGCGATGGCCGGGTGAGCGTTTCCGGACGGCGGCTCGACGGCTTCTACGAGTTCGTCGTCGCGGATGACGGACCGGGGATCCCGCGCGACCACCAGGAACGGATCTTCGGGATGTTCCAGCAGCTCAGGCCCCGCGACCGGCTCGAGGGCTCGGGGATCGGCCTGGCGTTGGTCCGGAAGATCGTCGTGCGCCACGGAGGCGCGATCCGCGTCGTTTCGGATGGCCGCGGCGCCGCCTTCCATTTCACCTGGCCGGCGGTTCCGCCGTCCGCGGCTGACGATGAACACGATCCTGGTCGTTGACGACGATGTCGTCGATCGCGAGCTGGTTCGGCGCTCGCTGGCATCGCTCGAAGCCGTCTCCCTGATCGAAGCCCAGGACGGCGAGATGGCCCTGCGGCTGGTCGCCGAGCAGGCTCCCGACCTGGTGCTCACCGACCTGCGCATGCCCGGCATGGACGGACTGGAGTTGGTGCGCCGTCTGCGCGAGCGGCACCCCGCCGTGTTGTCCATCCTCCTGACCTCGCAGGGCAGCGAGCGCATCGCCGTGGAGGCGTTGCGCGCCGGCGCCGTCAACTACGTGCCCAAGGCCGAGGTCCTCGAGAATCTGGCCGAGACGGTCGTGCAGGCGCTGGACCTGCTCGGACTGCGCCGCTCCCGCGCCCGGCTCCTGCGCAGCCTCGAGCGTTCCGAGACGCGATTCGAGCTGGAGAACGACCCGGCTCTCGTCACGCCGCTCGCGGCGTACTTCCAGGAAAACCTCGAGCGACTCGGCCTCGGCGACGACGCCCTGCGCACCCAGGTCTCGGTGGCGCTCATCGAGGCGGTCGCCAACTCGATGATCCACGGCAATCTGGAGGTCAGCTCGGCACTCAGGAAGGAGAGTCACCGCGCCTACGACGCGATGATCGATCAGCGCCGCGCCACGCTGCCCTACTCCCTGAGGCGCCTGCGCTGCACCGCGCGCGAGTCCGCGCGCACGATCGAATACACGATCGAGGACGAGGGACCGGGCTTCGACCTCACCAAGCTCCCCGATCCGACGGACCCCGGGAACCTTCTGAACCTGAGTGGGAGGGGTGTGTTGCTGATCCGGACCTTCATGGACCGGGTCGACTATCTCGACGGCGGCTCCAGGATCGTCATGCTCAAGGAACTGCCCGCGGTGGTCGCGACGCCCTCGCTGGCGCCGGTCCGGGACTGACCGCCGCGCGGGCGGACGAGCCGACCTGACTCACGGGGCGTCGAGACCCGTTTTGTGCCACCCCGCCGCTCTCGACGCGACACTTCGCCAACTACGAGCACGGCGAGATCTACGGCCTGAGCTCGACGCCCGGCCGCTTCCGCGAGCGCGGCCTGAGCCCCCGCACTCCCGTCCGCGGGCTGTTTCTGACCGGTCAGGACGTGAGCGGGCTTGGCGTTTCGGGGGCGATGCTGGGGGGCGTGCTGACGGCGTCGGTGATTCTCCGACGAAACCTGATGGGCGAAGTGGCGAAGCTGGCGGCTTGAGGCGCCCGAGGGAGGCCCCGCCGGGGCGCGCCCGTGGCGGGAGGGTGGCGCGCGGCGGGCCGCTCGACGCGGCTCAGGATCGCTCCCCAAAAACGGAATCGTGGTCACAGACCTGTCCCGGCTAGCGTATAGTCTCCCAATGAGCCGCGGCGAGGGGAGACAATCATGAGTGGGAGACAACCATGAGGCTGATGAACCGATCGAGGGCCAGGAAGGCCGCAGGCGTGTTGGCCGTGGCGGCCGGCATCTCGCTCTGGGCCGGAACCGGGGCGTGGGTCCGCGGCGCCACGCAGACGGCCGAGTACACGGTGACGTTCGTCGCCACCTGGAGCGCGCAGACCCACCCGGTCGACTTTCCGCCCTCGGCTCACTTCTCCGGACTCATCGGAGGAACCCACAACGGCGCCGTGTCGTTCTGGGACCCCGGACAGCTCGCCACGCCCGGGATCGAGGACATGGCCGAGCTGGGCGAGAAATCCACGCTGCAGAGCGAGATCCAGGTCGCGATCAACGCGGCCACGGCCGGTGCGGTCATTTCGGGGGGCGGCATCAGTCCGTCGCCGGGGTCCGTGAGCCAGCCGTTCACGATCGACCAGGCCTACCCGCTCGTGACGGTGGTGTCGATGGTGGCGCCGAGCCCCGACTGGTTCGTGGGGGTGCACGGGCTGCCCCTATACGAGAACGGGGATTGGGTGAACGAGAAGTCCGTGCAGTTGCTCCCGTACGACGCCGGAACCGACGACGGCACGACCTACTCCTCGCCCAACCAGGAGACCAGCCCGCATCAGCCGATCGCGTTGATTACCTCACTGCCGGCCGGCAACGGAGTGCCGTTCGGGACCATGACGTTCACGCGCACCGATCCCGTCCCTCCGGTCCCGATGCATGCCACCGGGGTGCTCGTGCTCCTCGTGGCCTCCCTCGGCCTCGCCGGCGTGCTGCTGCTCAAGCACGACCAGGTGCAGCCACGGTCCGTGCGTTCGCTTCGGTGACCCGCGAGGCGACGCGCCCCTGGCCCACGCGGCTGCCCCCGCGACGCAGCACGAGGACCGTGAGATCGTCCGTGCGCGCGGAATCTCCGAGGAAGCCCGCCAGGTCGCCGCGGACCGCTTGGACGACGTGCCGGGGCGCAGACGACTTGGATGGTTGCGCGAGGAGATGGGCGACACGTTGCTCGCCGTACTCCTCGCCATTCGGGAGTCGGGCCTCCGTGAGACCGTCGGTGTAGATCACGAGCGAATGGCCCGGCTCGAACTGTAGGCTAGTCACCTGGTAGGGCCGCTCAGAGAAGAGTCCGAGCGGGAAGCCGGTCGCCGCCACGCGTTCCACTTCCGCCCCGCGTACGACGAGCGGGGGAAGATGTCCGGCATTCACGATCTCGACGCGGCCGTCTGCGGTCGCCCGCCCGCAGGCCAACGTCGCATAGTGGGTGGGAAGCGACGCCTCGAGGAGCTGACGGTTGACGCGTTCGACCAGCTCGGCGAGCGGAACGCCGGTCGCGAGCAGCGAGCGGAACGCCGACTGCAGGTGCGCCATGAGAAGGGAGGCGGCCAGGCCCTTGCCGGAGACGTCCCCCACGGCAAAGAAGAGACTGCTCGCCTCGTCCGGCCTCATCCACAGATCGCAGTAGTCCCCGCTCAAGACCCCGGCCGGTTCATACCGGTAGGAGGCTTCCCAGCCCGCGGCCGCGAGGTCGGGATCTGGGAGCAATGCCGCCTGGATGCGTCGCGCGAGCTCGAGGTCGGTCTCCAGGGCCCGCTGCTGTCGGGGCGTCAGCCCGCAGAGGCAGTACTCGATCAGGGGATTGAGCCGCAGATCCTGTTCGGCCACGTGACCCTGACAGACGAGGCAGCGCGCATAGTCATCGGTCTCCAGCCGGCCGAGGGCGGAGTCCACCTGCCTCAACAGCCGCACCAGGTCCGCATCGGGGCCTTCGGCCTCGAGGGTGGCGCTCAATCGGGCCCGGCGGTCCTCGAGCTGGTGTCGCAAAAGATCGGTGGTCGCGCGTTCCATGATGGGGCCCTCCTCAGACCCGGCCGGTGGATTTCTTGAGCACTGCGATCTGTCCCGCGTGGTAGAGCACGTGCTGCAGCTCCCCGGAGATCAGGGCGAACCACGTGTCGTCCACGCGCGGTCGCTGTTCGAGAAGTCGCTCGGCCGGGAAGCGCCGCACCGTCTCGCACAGCGCGCGACCGCTCTCGAACAGGCGGCCGAGCACCGCCGACCAGACGTCGTCTTCCGGCAGATCCGCGGGTGGCCAGTCCTCCGCATCGGGCACCTGGGGCGTCTCCCCTTCGAGCCGCCGTCGGACCACGTCGTGCCAGGTCGTGGCATGGAGCACGATCTCGGCGATGGAGTGCGCCTCGGGGATCGGGCGCCCGAGGGCCGCCTGGCGGCTCACGCCCTCCAGCGCCTCGCGCCACGACGGTCCGTGCCACGCGCCGCCATTCAGCGCCTTGTCCAACTCTTCAGCGAGCCGCTCGCTTTCGGTCATCGTGGGCCTCCGGGTCGGGGTTCAGGGTTTCGGGCTTGCGCCTCGGAAGGGCGTCAGGTAACCTCCATTGGTGTCTGCACCGGTTATACTGTCATCTCACGGGATAACCTGTCAACAACTTTTCACTGGTTAGCCAGGGCCCCGGGTCGCACCGGTGGCCGGGGGGGGATTCGTGGCCGACTCGTTCGACAAGCCGTGGCCGGGGATCGGGGTGGGGGGTAGCCTCGCGCTCGACTTCGTGAACACGCTGGACTGGCGGTTGCGGGAGTCCCCGGTGGAGCAGCTTCGCACCTATGCCGACCTCTTCCGCTGGGCTCGGAGCGCCGGCGCGCTCGACCTTGCGCAGGCCAGGACGCTGCGCGCCTGGGGGGAGGCCCACCCGCGGGCCGCGGGGAAGGCGCTGGGCGAAGCGCTCGAGGTGCGCGAAGCGATCGCCGCCGTGTTTCAGGCCGCGGCGCGGGGCGGGGCGATTCCGGCTCGGCCGCTCGCCCGGCTCGAGTCCGCCTGGCGCGCGGCCTGGGCGGAGCGGACGCTGCGCCCGAAGGGCCGGGCTGCCGCGTGGGATTGGCGCGACGCGTCACCGGCGCCGGAACGACCGGCGTGGACGGCGGCGCTCGATGCGACCCGACTCCTCACCTCGGTCGAGCGCGAACGCGTTCGCGAGTGCGGCGACGCGCAGTGCGGTTGGCTCTTCCTCGACACGTCGCGCAACCGCAGCCGCCGCTGGTGCACCATGGAGGGCTGCGGGAACCGGAACAAGGCGCGGAGCTTCTACCGGCGTTCGGTGGCGGGGAGGAGACGCGCGAAGGGATGAACGGGGGGGAAGCGAGGCCCGCGGGCCGGAAGGCAGGTGGCGCGGGCCTCCGACTTTCGCCCTCCCGAACCGGCTCGCCGGCGGCTAGAATCCCGCCGCGGACCATGCGCCGGGGACTGGGGCGCATCCCGAAGCGCGCATCGCCCGGTCCTCACAGGATGGAGGGCTCCATGTCGCCCCACCGCCGCGTCTTCCCGCGCGTCTCGCTCTCGCTCTCGACCGGTCTGGCCGTCGCGATCTCGCTCGCGCACGTCGCGCCGGCGCTGTGCGCTCCGCCGCTCGCCTATCCCCCCGCACCGCGCGGCTCGGTCGTCGAGGACTACCACGGGACCCCGGTGGCCGATCCCTACCGCGGCTTCGAGGAACTGGACTCCCCCGAGACGCGCGCGTGGGTCACCGCCCAGGCCCGGCTGACCGAGGCGTACCTGGCGAAGATCGAAGCCCGCCCCGGGATCCGCCAGCGCCTCGCCGAGCTGTTCAAGGTCGACAAGTTCGGCATGCCGTTTCACGCGGGCGGGCGCTACTTCTACACCCACAACACCGGACTTCAGGACCAGAGCGTGCTCTACGTCACCGCTGGGCGCGCCGGCGCGCCGGCGGTCGCCCTCGATCCCAACACGCTCTCGACCGACGGCAGCCTCGCGGTGGTCGGCTACGTGCCCAGCCGCGATGGGATGCGAATCGCCTACGGCGTCGCGGTGGCGGGATCGGACTGGACCGAGTGGCGGATCCGGGACCTGGCGAGCGGCCAGGACCTGCCGGACGTGATGCGCTGGACCAAGTACTACCCCCCGAGCTTCGCGCCCGACGGCCGTAGCCTCTACTACAGCGGCTTCCCGGCGCCACCTCCGGGCGAGGAACTGAGCGCGCGCGATCTCGACAACGCCCTATACGCTCACGTCCTCGGCACGCCGCAATCCGCCGACCGCAAGCTCTTCGAGCGTCCCGATCATCCCGACTGGCAGTACCAGCCGCATCTCACGCGGGATGGCCGCTGGATGGTGGTGGAGGTCGGGGAGGGGCAGGTGGGCGACAAGGGGCTCGAGAACGTCTACGCCATCGACCTTGCCGCACCCGCGGCGGACGCGCTGCCGCTCGCCGAGGGTTTCGACGCGGCCTACGTCTACGTTGGGGGCGACTCAGGCCAGCTCTACTTCCTGACCACGCTCGATGCCCCGCGTGGGCGCGTGATCGCGATCGATCCGCTCTCCCCGGATCGCGCCCGCTGGAAGGAGGTGGTCCCCCAGGGCCCCGACGCCGTGGACCTGACCGCCACCAGCGTGACCCTGGTCGACCACCAGCTCATCGTCCGCACCATGCACGACGCCCACAACCGGGTGGCCATCTACGGGCTCGACGGTGCCCCGCGGGGCGAGGTCGCGCTGCCCGGCCCCGGGACGGCCCGGGGCTTCGCGGGGAACCCCGAGGATCGCGAGACGTTCTACTCCTTCACCGACATCGTCACGCCACCGACCTTCTACCGCTACGACTTCGAGTCCGGCACCAGCGCCGTGTACCGGGCGCCCCGGGCGGGATTCGATCCCAGCCGGTTCGCGCAGAAGCAGGTCTTCTACCCGAGCCGCGACGGGACCCGGATCCCCATGATGCTGGCCTACCGCAAGGGCCTCGAGCTCGACGGGACCAACCCCACGTTGCTCTACGGCTACGGGGGATTCGGGATACCGCTGCTCCCCTCGTTCAATCCGTCGCGGATCGCGTGGATGGAGATGGGCGGCGTGTACGCGGTGGCCAACATCCGCGGGGGCGGCGAGTACGGCGAGGAGTGGCACCGGCAGGCGATCCGCGGCCGGAAGCAAGTCGTGTTCGACGACTTCATCGCCGCCGCGGAGTGGCTGATCGCGCAGCGCTATACCTCGACACCGAAGCTCGCGATCCAGGGTGGATCGAACGGGGGCCTGCTGGTGGGCGCGTGCGAAACCCAGCGGCCGGACCTGTTCGGCGCGGTGGTCGCCGCGGTCGGCGTGATGGACATGCTGCGCTTCGACAAGTTCGGCCAGGGCGCGGGCTGGGTGGGGGACTACGGCTCGCCCGGCGATCCCGAGGATTTCAAGGCGCTCTACGCCTATTCGCCCTATCACAACGTGCGCGCGGGCACGCACTTTCCGGCGACGCTGGTGATCACCGGGGATCACGACACGCGGGTGATGCCCGCCCATTCGTTCAAGTTCGCCGCCGCGATGCAGGCGGCCCAGGTGGGCCCAGCGCCGATCCTGCTTCGCGTCGAGCTGGCGTCCGGACACGGCGGCGGGACGACCCTGACCCAGACCATCGACCAGAACGCCGACACCTACGCGTTCTTGGTCGCAAACCTGGGCATGCGCGTGAAGTGAGGCGCGAGCCGGGAGCGGAGCGGATCGAAACGCCGCGCCACCCCGTGACGCCGTGGTGGCGGCCGCTGCTCGCAGGCGCGAGGGCGGGGCCGGCCGCGATCGTGAGCGGTCGCCGCCGGCGATGCGCGGCAGGGGCAACGCGACCCCACGTCAGCCCGGCTGGATGAACGTGCCCGCCCGTAGCTCCGCGATCGCCCGCCGCAGCTCCTCCTGCGTGTTCATCACGATCGGCCCGTACCACGCTACCGGCTCTTCGATCGGCTTGCCCGAGACCAGCAGGAAGCGGATTCCGGCGTCGCCGGCTCGCACGGTCACTTCGTCCCCGCTGTCGAACAGCACCAGCGAGCGGTTTCCGGTCTGCTCGCGGGCCACGGTCTCGATCGGCTCAGACGTCTCGGTGAGCACGCCCAGCGGGGGGGAGGCGTCGCGGAACACCCCGCTTCCCTCGAACACGTAGGCGAACGCGCTCCGGTGCGTGTCCACCGGGAACGTCCTGCGCCGGCCCGGCGGCACCCAGACGTCGAGATAGCTAGGATCGGCGGCGATTCCGTCCACCGGGCCGCGCTTGCCCCAGAAGCTGCCGCACACCACGCGCACCCGGGTGCCGTCGTCGTCCACCACCTCGGGAATGTTCGGCGACGACACGTCCTGGTAGCGCGGGGCGGTCATCTTGAGCGAGGAAGGGAGGTTTGCCCAGAGCTGGAACCCGTGCATCCTCCCCTCGGGGTCGCCCTGTGGCATCTCCTGGTGGAGGATCCCGCGGCCCGCGGTCATCCACTGGACGTCGCCGGCGCCGAGCGTGCCGGCGTTGCCGAGGCTGTCGCCGTGGGCGACGGTCCCGGACAGCACGTAGGTGATGGTCTCGATCCCGCGGTGCGGGTGCCAGGGGAAACCGGCGAGATAGTCGGCGGGACGCTCGTTGCGGAAGTCGTCGAACAGGAGGAAGGGGTCGGTCTCGTCCGTATCCCCGAATCCGAACGCGCGGCGCAGCTTCACGCCCGCGCCCTCCACCGTCGGCTGGGCCTCGATGATCCGCTTCACGGGGCGTATCGACACGATGCATCTTCCATGGACAGGGTTCGGGACTGGCGAGGTGGCACCACAGCATACGCTGGAGCGACCGCTGGCACCAAGCGCGGGCCCGTGGCGCCGTGGGCCGGTCATGGTGAGGACCGCGCACTCGAGCGCAGAAAACAGCGATTTCCGAATCCCAGGATTCCGATAACATGCGGGGCGGGCTTTGCGCCACCCCATGCCCATCTCTGATCCGCACGGGCAACCCGGAGGCTCCATGGGCCGAGAGACAGTGAGGATAGGCACTATGATGGGCGCGTCCTGGATTCACATCGTGGGATTCGTGCTCCTGGTTGCTGGACCCTCGGTGGTGGTGGCGAGCCCGAATGGGCCACCGGCATCGAGGACCAGTGCGCCCGCCATCGGGGGCATCGGGGCAGAAAGCAGCTGCACCGGCTGCCACGGGGGCAACCCGGTGAACAGCGGGGGCTCCATCGCGCTGACCGGTGCGCCCGCCTATTACACCCCGGGCCAGCTCTACACCATCACCGTCGAGCTGGCGTCCACGCAGAACCAGGGCGCGGGTCACCAGTGGGGTTTCGAGCTCACCGCGATCAAGCTGACCGACGGCACGGGCGCCGGGACCTTCGCCAACGTGACGGGGCAGGGCACGACGATCATGCCCGGCTCCGGCAGTTACAGCACGCGGGCCTACATCTGTCAGCTCAGCGCGGGCCTGCGCCTGGACATCCCGAGCCCGGCCACGTGGCAGGTCGAATGGACGGCGCCGGCCGGGGGCACGGGACCGGTCGCCTTCTATTTCACGGGCATGGCCGCCAACGGTGCGGACGGCGCCGACTTCGACTATGTCTACACCGGATCGTTTTCGGCTCAGGACGTGACGCCGACGCTTTCGACGACCTGGGGGAGGATCAAGGCCAGCTACCGCTGATATGGAATGACCGGTTGTCAACTTCGATAGTGCTTCTCCAGGTGGCCACCCTCATCAGGGTGGCCACTTCAGTTTGGAACGCGATGG